>Ga0129306_1000124_pt1 | contig 131830 bp, 115 predicted proteins | sample P827metagenome_FD_94438 | JGI IMG/M metagenome (GOLD analysis project Ga0129306, IMG submission 94438) | Capybara group fecal microbial communities from Wisconsin, USA - P827 metagenome | ecosystem: Host-associated > Mammals > Digestive system > Large intestine > Fecal | place: USA: Wisconsin...
TAGAGAGCTAAACCTTCTTTCTTTCGATTTATGTGTGGTAACTTAAATCTTAAAGAAGTTTAGTTCTCTTTTCAACTATTGAGAACAGTTTACACAAAATATATTACACTACCAAAATTTCTGTCCAATTAAGTGTTGGCTATCCACTTAATTGTAAGTTTAATTTTAGAATTATATTAATCATATAAAAATATGTCCATAATAGAATTATTACGCTTTTAAATATTTAATTTATCTACCATCTTATTTCCCGTTAAAAGCTGATTTGATATAGATAGAGTTCAACTTCTGTTACCTATTGCCTACACCTTTTTCAGCCACTATAAAATAGCAAATATAATTTATAGATATTGTCTCCATATATAATACAAAACTAAAAATGCAATTAAGATTTGTATAGTAGCAAAAGAATCATCATCACTTATAGCAAGTATTGAATAATGAAAATTAACTTTTAACTTTTCAAACTGTATCAAAATATATTTTAAAGAGTATTGCTGCTAAAAAAAGCATCAGTAGAATATGTCTCATAGTTTTAGTCCATTCTTTGTAAACTTTCTCAGACCCAGCTTTGTGCTTTACACGTAATAATTTACGTACTCTTATATATGTAAAATATTGATTAATTGCAGACAGAATACTTAAACAACCAAAATAAAAAGCACTTATTTTCTCATCATACACGAAAAATATACATAAGCATATTCCAATAAGCACTAAATAATCTATTATACTAAAAAAATTATAAATTTTATCTCTATCAAATTCACTCATTTCTTTCTTTTTAAAAAAAGTTTTATATAAAACAAAAATTAATATAGAAATTATCCAAAAATAATTAAAAATCACGCCAACCCTTCCTTTCAGTTTCATTTGCATACTCTATATCATTTTGCCTTATTTTGTCTTCTAAAGTCACTCCATTTCTAATATCTTCATCTGTTAACTTAATATCTGATACAAAACTCTGCTTTGCTTTATTATTCGTAACACCAATAATTGCAGCTTTTGCTAAGCTAGTTGCTACTTTTCCTTCAGGAGCAGCCAATCCAACAACTAGACTAAGCACATTAATTTTAAATTTTTCTCCACTTCTCCTCATGCCATATTTAGTAATGTCTGAATCAGAATAGGCATTTAATCCCGAAATAATTGTACTCATTCCAGAAAATTTTGGTATTCCCCTTGCTTGACTAGCTTTATAATTATATCCAGCACCAAACATATCTACTATAAGATTTGTGTTACCATTAGTCATAGAGAGCTAACCCTTCTTTCTTTCGATTTATGTGTGGTAACTTAAATCTTAAAGAAGTTCAGTTCTCTTTTCAACTATTGAGAACAGTTTACACAAAATATATTACACTACCTTATTAGATATATATATGTAAAAGAAATAACATATAATTAATACTATTACCAACTCTCCATTTTATTAATCCTCCACTTTGGATCTATTTTGAATCTTTAGGAATGCTCACACCAAACGAAAAAGAAGAACTGTACTGGGAGCAAGCCTAAACAGCTGTTCTCAGAACTTTCTCTTTAAAAAACGTGTCCACGGGCTTGACTATATTCCAGTTATCACTCTCCTCTGTAACCTCTTCTAGTGTTATCTGTCTCATTCTATTAGCGGGGCCTACATTTCCAGTTATATAATTGGACATTTTCTTCTTTGGCTACTAAACGAGTTAATTCTTGGCATGCTTCTATTTTTTCTTTATCAAAGATGAGGATACATTGTCACTAGAGCCAGGCATTAATACTTGAATCCCGGATAAGAAAGACCTTTTTCCTCGGTACTTTTATGCTATCTTCGCTATGTGTTACAGCATGCATCCTACCGAGTTCTACAATAAGGAAAGTAAGTAGAGACATCAATAGATTTCATCTACTTTATACAAAAATAGCTCACATAACGTGAGCTATTTTTACACTCTATATAGTATTATAAAAAGTCTTTAATCTTTTCACGTTTACCGCGGTTGCGAAGTTTCGTCAATGCCTTACCTTCAATCTGACGAATACGTTCACGCGTTACGCTAAAGTATTGACCTACTTCTTCTAGTGTACGTGGTTTGCCATCTTTTAAACCAAAACGTAAGCTTAGTACTTTATGTTCACGCTCTGTAAGGCAAGTAAACACGTCTTCAATCTGCTCACGAAGCAAAATATAGCTCGCCGCATCATCTGGCGCAATCGCATCTTGGTCTTCGATAAAATCGCCCAAGTGTGAATCTTCTTCTTCACCGATTGGCGTTTCCAACGATACGGGTTCTTGTGCAATCTTTTGAATTTCACGAACACGTTCTACCGTAATCCCCATTTCTGCAGCGATTTCCTCTGGCAATGGTTCCCGTCCTTTATCCTGTAATAATTGGCGAGAAATACGAATCAATTTATTAATGGTTTCTACCATATGAACTGGAATACGAATTGTTCTCGCTTGATCCGCAATAGCACGGGTAATGGCCTGGCGAATCCACCAAGTTGCATAGGTAGAAAACTTATAGCCTTTAGTGTAGTCAAATTTATCTACGGCCTTAATGAGCCCTAAATTACCTTCTTGAATTAAATCTAAGAATAACATACCACGACCAACGTAACGTTTTGCAATACTTACAACAAGACGTAAATTTGCATCAGTTAATTTCTTCTTGGCCACTTCACCTGCACGCATTTCCTTATAAGAGGCATCTTCTTTTGCACCTGCTTCAATTTGTTTTGCCAGTACGATTTCTTCATCGCCAGATAATAATGGTACTCGACCAATTTCTTTTAAATACATACGTACAGGGTCGTCAATATTAACACCTTCTGGCACACTCAAATCAACAGTGACTTCTTTGGCTTCTAAGGTATCCTCTTCTTCATCTACCACTTCATCTATGTCATCGTTGTCGTCTTCCTCATCGGCAGGGATAACTTCAATATGATTTTTAGATAGATTTTCGTATAATTCTTCGATCTGTTCTGGAGTGAGATCTTCCTCTTCTTGAAGAGCATCAGAGATCTCAGCAACAGTTAAGGAACCTGCTTTTTTCCCTTTTTCCGTTAACTGTTCTACTATCTCCTCGAAATGAGTTTTTGTCTGTTTCTTAGCCACAACGCTCTTCCTTTCATCAATCCGTTACTTTTATAACGGTAATACCTACGACCATTCTTTAATTAGAGTTTGCAATTCTTGACATTTTTTTAATTCGATAATAAATGTCGAATCTCCTTCTCGATTTAATTTATCTGCCAATAAACTATGTTCTTTATACTGTTTGCGTAACGACTGGAGTCTAACGGCCTTCAAGTAACCATTGAAAATATATTCGTTGTATTCAGTATTAGGACAGATAACCATTAAACGAGTAAATTCGCCATATTCCTGATCTGAAAATTCTTCTTTCAATAATGTTTCTGTTAATTTACCTTCTTTAGAAAATACAGTTTGGGCCTTTGTGATCATTTCCTGATGGATGCTACTGTTTAAATCCGTTAAAGGTAGATAGGTAAGCAATTGTACAAGACCTTCTGTATTACTCAATGCCATTGCTACCATAATATCTTCATCTGTATATTTCTCCATAGAAGATAAATCTCCTTCTTTTGGAGTCGATTTGAATAGTTTGACCTCGCCTTTTGCCAGATAATTTCTAAAGTATCTAAAAATAGTACTATTGTCTAACCAAAGTGGTAAAGCCAATGACCGCAAATAGTCCTCTCGTTGTACTTGACTATTAGTATTTCCAATATAAGGAAATACCTCTTCTAAAATAGCCAGTTTACCATTTAAATCACTGCGATCATGAGTAAGCAACGCATGATTTAACAAAAAATCAAAAGGACGCATAGCCGTATCTACTAATTTTAGAAATTCACTAGGCCCATGATTGCGGACATAATCATCTGGATCTTTTCCATCTGGCATTGCGACAATACGAACCTTAAAATCAGTATTTTGAAGCAACTCTATTGCACGTCTAGCTGCTTTCTGTCCTGCGCCATCCATGTCATAAGCCAATACAATTTCTTCGGTCTGACGCATCAATAATTGCCCATGTTCTTTTGTATAAGCCGTTCCTAAAGAAGCCACTACATTACTAATCCCTCTATTATGAGCACTAATAACATCCATATAGCCTTCTACTAGAATAGCTTGTTTCTTCTCTCTTATAGCACGATAGGCTTTATCAAAACCAAATAGGAGTCTGCGCTTATTGAAAATTTCTGTTTCTGGAGAATTCAAATATTTGGGTGTACTATCATCAAGTACACGTCCACCAAACGCAACAACACGACCTTTCCCATCACAGATAGGAAACATGACGCGATTTCTGAAATAATCGTAAACTTTACCATTGCTTTCCCGACAAAGGCCCAACTGTAGAAGCACTTTCTCCGTGACCCCACGCTCAATGAAAGCTTTATACAACTTATCCCAGTTATCTGGTGCAAAACCAAGGCGAAACTTATTAATTGTATCCATGGAAAGCCCACGATTACGTAAATAAGATAACCCTTCCTTCCCCATTCCAGTTTGCATTAAACAATTATGGAAAAAAGTGGCTGCCATCTCATTAACTTTATACATTTCCTGTTTCTGTGATTCTCTATAGCGTTCTTCATCGCTAAGTTCCATGACTGGCAATGCAATATTCGCACGGTTGGCTAACTTTTCCACCGCTTCCATAAAGGTGTAGTGTTCATGGTTTATTAAAAAATTAAATACATTACCTGACGCACCGCAACCGAAACAATAATAAAACCCTTTTTCTGGCGTTACACTAAAAGAAGGCGTTTTTTCATTGTGAAATGGACAGCAACCCCAATAGTTTTTGCCTTTTTTCTTAAGGGCAACGTATTCGGAAATGACCGACACAATATCATTTGCATTTTTTATTTCCTCAATTAAATCGTTATCGATTCGCTTCTTCATACCTTCACCCAATTTCTATAATTTCTCACTATATAATAATTCAATATAAAAATCTAATATCCTTCTTTTATTTTCAACTTTTTTAATTTATTAACAGTTTCAACAACTAGTATTCTGCTACTCTTACCAGTATTTTATCTTATAAGCGTAAATAAGCGGAAAAATATTTACCATATAAAGACAAAAATAAGACTATAAAGGGTATATCCCTTTATAGTCTTATTTGAGTTATATTAGTTTAATTATGCTGTTATGTATTAAAAAGGATTTCTACACTGTTTATTTATTTAGCATAATCAACGGCACGTGTTTCACGAATAACAACGACTTTGATTTGACCTGGATACTCAAGTTCATCTTCAATACGTTTAATAATATCACGAACAAGTAAAACGGATTCTGGTTCACCCACTTTTTCTGGCTTAACCATAACGCGAATTTCGCGCCCCGCTTGAATAGCAAAACATTTTTCAACGCCGTCAAAGGACTCGGCAATTTCCTCTAATTTCGCAAGACGTTTTAAGTAGTTTTCCAAAGTTTCTCGACGAGCGCCTGGACGAGCTGCGGAGATAGCATCTGCCGCCGCTACTAAAACGGCTTCTGGAGAAGCAAATTCTTCGTCGCCATGATGAGCGCCAATACAATTCTGTACAGCCACACTTTCATGGTATTTTTTAGCCACATCGATACCAATTTGAACATGTGTTCCTTCAATTTCATGGTCAAGTGCTTTCCCCAAATCATGAAGTAATCCACCACGTTTTGCTAATGCTACATCCGCACCTAATTCAGCAGCCATAATACCTGCCAAATGTGAGACTTCAACAGCATGCTTTAACACGTTTTGACCGTAACTTGTACGGTATTTCAAACGACCTAAAATTCTAATTACTTCTGGATGGAGACCATGAACATCAGCTTCAAAAGCGGCTTGTTCACCTGCATCACGAATGGTCTGTTCTACCTCTTTGCGAGCTTTTTCCACCATTTCTTCAATGCGTGCAGGATGGATACGACCATCTACGATTAATTTCTCTAATGCAATACGAGCAATTTCGCGACGAATTGGATCAAAACCGGAAAGAATAACCGCTTCCGGAGTATCATCAATAATTAAATCTATACCTGTTAAGGTTTCTAGAGCACGAATATTACGGCCTTCACGACCGATAATTCGACCTTTCATTTCATCATTAGGAAGAGCAACTACAGAAACTGTAGACTCTGCAACATGGTCAGCAGCGCAACGTTGGATAGCTGCAGAAATAATTTCGCGAGCATTTTTATCCGCTTCTTCTTTTGCTTGCTGTTCTAAATCTTTTACCATTACGGCAGTTTCATGTCTAATTTCTTGTTCTACCGTGTCTAGCAAAACATGTTTGGCTTCATCATATGTCATGCCAGAGATGCGTTCTAACTCAGCTAGTTGTTTTTCATGTAGAACTTCAATGCGTTCTTTAGAAATGCTTAATTCAGATTCTCTTCGTTGTAAGATTTCTTCTTTTTGTTCAATACCTTCAATTTTTTTGTCTAAATGTTCTTCTTTTTGAAGAATTCGACGTTCCATACGCTGTAGTTCATTGCGTCGGTCTTTATTTTCTTTATCCATATCGCTACGAAGTTTGTGAATTTCTTCACGAGCTTCTACGAGGGCTTCTTTTTTACGGCTTTCAGCTTCACGTTCACCATCAGCTATAATGCGAGCTGCCTCAGTTTCCGCTTGATTGATTTTGCCTTCGGCAATATTTTTACGCAAGAAATAGCCTACGCCAAGACCGATTAGTACCATTACTACAGCAATCATGCTATATTCTAGAATAGTTTTCACCTCCTTGTAAAAAAGTAAGAAGCCAAAAAAAATTTCGGCTTCTCCTGGTTTGCCGTCTGTTCAATTTCATTCAGTTTCCCCTATATTAAGGGCCACTATAATTGTATTAGTTACCAACATATATGTCAAGAACAGTAATTACTCGCACTATATATTTATGTAATAAACAAACGGATATTTATTATTTAAACTTAAGCTCCTCTATAACAGTAGCAATAGTATGAGGTGAAAACCCTCTATTCTTAAGGAAACGTATTACTTTTTGGCGCTTCCCTTCTGCATCAACAAGATTGGATTCACCCTCACATAACGCTTCATAATCATCATTCCCACACAAGAAATTCTTGAATTTTTTACTACTAATACGTAGTGCAATTACGAGTTCATCATATTCATCAATTTTTTGAGGCACAGAAAGCCCTCTTAGCCGCATTTTATTGCGAATATATAACACCCCATATTTTGCTTCTGTCATGTATAAACGAAGAACTTGCTCAGCCAAACGTTCATCATTTAGATAATCTAGAGCAATGAGTTTACGCTCTATGTCATCTATAACAGAAGCTTCAACTTGTTTACGTTGAAGCTTCTGTCGAAGTTCTTGGCAACTTAAAAATCGTGGACCTAAAAATCGCAGTGCTTGGCTATAGGCCTGCATTGGGGTTAAAGATTCCTTATCTTTCTTCTTATACATCTTATAGGTCATTTTATTCTTCTGTTGGCTCTACTTCTTCACCAATAACTTCTACTGTTTCAGGTTCTACTGCTAAGGTATCACGAATAATGCATTCAATTTCTTCAGAAACCGCTGGATTTGCCTTCAAATATTCTTTAGCAGCTTCTTTGCCTTGCCCCATACGTTCACCATTGTAAGAATACCAAGCACCAGATTTTTTTACAATTTCCATAGACACGCCAATATCCACTAAAGTACCTTCTTTGGAAATACCTTCACCAAACATAATATCAAATTCCGCCGTTTTAAATGGAGGAGCTACTTTATTCTTAACAATTTTAACTTTTGTACGGTTACCGATATTATCTTGTCCTTGTTTTAAAGCCTCGCCTTTGCGTACTTCCATGCGAATAGAAGAATAGAATTTTAACGCACGGCCCCCTGTAGTCGTTTCAGGATTACCAAACATAATTCCCACTTTTTCACGCAACTGATTAATAAATATAACAATCGTGCGAGATTTGCTAATAATACCTGTTAATTTACGAAGAGCTTGGCTCATTAAACGTGCTTGTAACCCAACATGGGAGTCACCCATTTCACCTTCAATTTCAGCTTTTGGTACAAGGGCAGCTACAGAGTCAACAACAACGATATCAACGGCGCCACTGCGAACTAGTGATTCTGTAATTTCAAGAGCTTGTTCACCACAATCGGGCTGAGAAACCAACAAGTTATTGATATCTACCCCTAATTTACGTGCATAAATAGGATCTAATGCATGTTCTGCGTCAATAAATGCAGCAATACCGCCCATTTTCTGAGCTTCTGCAATAGCATGTAATGCTACTGTTGTTTTACCAGAAGATTCTGGTCCGTAGATTTCAATAACACGACCGCGAGGAAAACCACCAACACCAACAGCAAGATCAATGGCAAGTGAACCAGAAGGAATCACTTCTATATTCATCTTATCCGCTACTTCACCAAGGCGCATAATCGCCCCTTTACCATAATCTTTTTCAATTTGTTTCAGTGCATTATCTAATGCAATTTGTCTACCTTCCATGAACAACCTCCTATGGTAAGGAATCTAAAAAACTAATTTTAAATAACTAGTAAACTAAAGAAATCGCTGTACTTATTTAACAGCAGTATATAAATATGCCAAAATACTTTCCGCTGCAGAGCTACGAACTCGTTCACGGTCATCAATATAATTCTCTTTAAAAACTTTTGTACCGTTTGGCCCTGCTACTGCCATATATACAAGACCTACGGGTTTTGTTTCCGTAGCACCACTTGGCCCCGCAATACCTGTCGTAGAAATGCCATAGTCTGTGCCCACAACACGGCGTACACCTTCAGCCATGGCTTTTGCTACTTGCTCACTTACTGCACCATAGGCAGCTAACATATCCTGTGGTACACCAAGAACTTGACGTTTTACATCATTACTATAGGAGATGACACCACCTTGGTAATACGCACTACTACCAGGTAAGTCCGTAAGGCGTTTTCCCACGATACCACCAGTACAAGACTCTGCGGTTGCAACTGTTATGCCTTTATCAATGAGTACTTTTGCAAGTAATTCCTCAATAGACACATCTAGTGAACGCCCTAATTTATCTCCTAGTCGCTCATGCAATATGTCATCCCACGGCTCTAATAAAGAAATAGCCTCAGCTTCAGTCTCAGCCTTTGCTGTAATACGAAGTTCAATATATCCCTTCTTTATGAGAAGTGCAATGGTTGGATTGCTTTGACTTTTGATGAGATCCATGACCGTTCTTTCTAAATCTAGTTCTCGAACACCATAAACGGCATAGCGTATGGATTTTACGATTCCTTGATTGCCATATATATGTTTTAAATACGGCAACGCGCTATCCTGAAATACGCCCTTCATTTCACTCGGCGGCCCTGGCAATAAAATAAAGACTTTACCATTGTGTTGTAAGGCCACCCCAGGTGCTACGCCTACAGGATTATGAAGTGGCTCTGCTCCTTTTGGTAATGCAGCTTCACGGCGACTCTCTGACGGTAAATCTCGCTGTACCGTCTTAAAAAACAATTTAACTTCATCTAAAGCCGCTTCATTATGCACAATAGGAAGATCTAAAGCTGCTGCTAAGCATTGCCGCGTAATATCACCTTGTGTAGGACCTAATCCACCACTACTAATGATGATATCAGCTCGTTTTGCAGCAATAGCAAATACTTCTGTCATCCGCTCAGGATTGTCGCCCACAGAACTTTGAAAGGCTACCGTAAATCCGTTATTATTAAGTTCTTTAGCTAACCAAGTTACATTGGTATTGAGTAAATCCCCGAGCAATAATTCAGATCCTGTAGAAATCAATTCAACAACCATGATATTCCCTCTATTTCATTTAGCTCATATGTACTAAATCTGTTGCATCTCTAATTATAGATGCGTTTTTTATCAATAACATGTGCAACAACATCATAGGCAAACCCTTGTTCAATACAAACATTTACAATATCACCCTCTGCCAGATTTGGATTTTCTTCAATGTACATGTTGCCATCCACATCGGGAGCTTGCGAAGCTAAACGGCCTTTGGCCAAGGTATGACCATCTTCAGTTTCTTCAATCGTTTCAATAATAGCAGCCATTTCAACGCCTTCAAGGTCTCGATTGTTCTCTTCTGAAATTTTAGCCTGAATAGACATGAGAGTATGATATCGTTCTTCTTTAATCTCTTCTGGAACTTGATCTTCGCGAGCACCAGCTAAGGTACCCTCTTCTTGGGAATATGTAAATACGCCCATATTATCAAATCGTATGTCTTTGACAAAATCACAAAGTTCAGCAAATTGCTCTTCTGTTTCCCCAGGAAATCCTACAATAATAGAAGTACGAATTGTCACATGATCAAAGGCATTACGAACTTTTGTAAGGAGCTTCATAATATCAGCCTTTCGATCCTTGCGATTCATTTGAGCCAAAATAGTGTCATTAATATGTTGCAAAGGTAAATCAATATAGTTACAAATCTTAGGTTCTTCTAAAATTAGATTTAATAACTCATCAGAAAAATAATTTGGATATAAGTATAACAATCGGAACCAAGCAATACCATCAATTTTAACCAATTCCCTTAATAAGTTAGTAAGCATTGGTTTCTTTTCTGGGTTCAAATCAACCCCATAACTAGTCGTATCCTGAGCAATGAGCACAATCTCTTTGACGCCCATGGTAGCAAGTCGTTTTACTTCTTCTACTATGGAGTCTATTGTACGACTACGAAAACGACCACGTACTTTAGGAATAATGCAGAAGGTACATCCATTATCACAGCCTTCCGCAATTTTTACATACGCACTATAGGTTGGTGTAGTCTGTAAACGAGGCATACGTTCATCATACATATTCGTAATACTATCCATGATACAAACGCGTTTACCTTCATCAATAGCGGTGATGGCTTCCATAATGCGATTCCAAGAACCTGTACCAATGAGACCATCAATTTCTGGAATTTCAGCAAAAAGTTCTTCTTGATATTGTTGACTAAGACACCCTGCAACAATTAAAGTATGACATTTTCCAAACTTCTTAAATTCAGCAGCTTCTAAAATAGTATTAACAGATTCAGCCTTTGCTTTTTCAATAAATGTACAGGTATTAATAATAATAACTTCAGCTATCGACAAATCTTCGGTAATCTCATAGTCATTTTCTTTTAATAACCCTAGCATTATTTCTGTATCTACTAGATTTTTAGCACAACCTAGGCTAATATACCCTAATTGTTTACTCATTCCTTCACCTTTCTAAACCGCACTTGGTTTATCCACTTATTTAGTAACACTTTTTTGCCCTCGTCATTATAATCACCAGACGTGCCTAAAAGCACAACTTTACGTTGCATGCTATCCATCGGCCCTTCTAACTCTGGATTTGTGTATATATAGTAATAGCCATTATCTGCCATTAATTTAGCTAAATCTTTGTGTAATAACCATTTTAAAAATTGTATTGATTCCGTAGTATTTTTTGAAGACTTTAAAATCCCGGCACCGACTAAATAATAAGGTGTTCCATCCGCAGGAAAGAGCAAGGTAACCGGATAATTATGGGACACATATTGCATCCCATCAGAATAATTGCCAAGTCCAATATCCGTTTCACCAAGTGCAGCTAACCGAATTGGCGTCACTAAAAACTTAGAGTATTGAACAACATGCGGGCGAAGACGCTCAAAATACTTAAGAGCCGCCTCTTCACCATAAACTTCTACAAAACTATATAAAATATTAGCAGCGCTTTGAGCCGCTACAAAATCGGTCATGATAATGCGCCAATCGCCATCGAGCGCTAATGTATGCCATGTCGTGATAAATCGCCCTTCTCGCTTAAAAAATTCATTAGACTGTGCAATAACGATAGGATCATACCACAGACCAACCCAGAGATACTCTAAGTTCTTAAAAGAATCTAATACAGCATCACTTTCCTCTATTACTATGGGTTGAAACTTATTAGCATTAACACCTCGATTCAAAATTTCACGATTCGTAATTACTAAGTCGCCATTTTGATCATCTAGAATTTGAGTAGCTTCCATGCGCTTTGAAAGCTGTTCCTCTGTAAGCGGCAACATGGTAATACGCACATGATATTTTGCTTCGTATGCCTCCGCCAACAAAGAAGAAATACTATTAGGTAAGTCTGTATAGACTTGTAATGAGGCTTTTACAGGAATAGCTTGGCGCTCTTGTTCGCGTTCGTTAAACACATAAAAACCATAGCTTAAAATAGCTATAACAAATGCTAATAAAATGCCTACGGGAACTATTCGTTGTTTCATCATTACACCTCCTTACAACTTACCTTCGACGATCTATATTACTATTACACATTTCCCTTAAAATTCCTACCCTTACGGCCATGATTTTTAGCGTTTGTATTGCTACTTTTATATGAGTCGTTTGTTTTTGCACTATTAGCTTTATTAGGAAATCTATTGGCTTCTAATTTTTGACGACCGGCTTTATAACTTCCCGGCCTATGTGCACCAATACCACTTGTATAACGTTCACTACGAAGTTTACGAGGTCGAATGAGACAATTCTTATCAAAGCCAATTAAATCTTTACGGTCTGTTTTTAGTAAAGCTTCCAACACTAATTCATAATTATCTGGATTTTTATATTGCATTAATGCACGTTGCATAGCTTTCTCTCTTGCTTTTTTTGCAACATACACAGATTCCCCATTTAATGGATTAATTCCAGAATAATAAATGGCTGTCGATAAACTACCCGGTGTAGGAATAAAGTCCTGTACTTGTTCGGGGGCCATATTATAATCCCGCAAAAATTCAGCCAACTCAATAGCATCTTCTAAGGTACAACCAGGATGTGAACTCATCAAATAAGGAACTAAATATTGTTTTTTCCCAAGTTGTTCATTGGCTTCTATAAACCATTGACGAAACCTTAGAAATACATCTTTTCCTGCCTTGCCCATTATATCCGTAACACGTTTAGAAATATGTTCGGGTGCTACTTTCAACTGTCCACTCACATGATGCTCACACAATTCTTTAATAAAAGCTTTACCATTATCTTCAAGAAGGTAGTCATAGCGCAATCCAGAACGAATAAATACTTTTTTTACCCCTTCTAGCTTGCGCAGCTTACGAAGCAATTGTAGATAGTCATCATGACTAGTATCGAGATTTTTACAAGGAATGGGGGCCGCGCAATTTTTGTTACGGCATGCGCCCTTTGTGGATTGTTTGGCACAAGCAGCATGTCTAAAATTAGCCGTTGGCCCTCCTACATCATGAATATAACCTTTAAATTCCTTCATACCAATCATTGCCTTAGCTTCTTTGATTAGCGATTCATGGCTACGATTTTGGATAATTTTACCTTGATGACTCGTAATAGCACAGAAAGAGCAGCTGCCAAAGCAGCCGCGTTGACTGACTAAGCTAAATTGTACTTCCTGAAGAGCGGGTACGCCCCCTTCAGCATCATAACGTGGATGCCATTTCCGCGTAAATGGTAAGTTATATATTGCATCCATTTCTGTCTGTGTTAACGGCTTTGCTGGTGCATTCTGAACCATGTAACGATCACCATGTGGCTGCACTACAATCTTGCCCCAAAAAGGATCTTGTTCTTCATACTGTATACGAAACGCTTCTGCGAAGACCTTCTTGTCTGCAATAATAGCTTCATAAGATGGACAAATGACATAATCTTCTAGAGGAAGTTCTCGACTCATATAGCAAATACCGTTAATTTTAGGCAATGATTTTTCAAATTTCCCCTTATCTAGCGCCTCTGCTAACGCAATAATTTGTTTTTCTCCCATCCCATAAATGAGTGCATCAGCTTTGCAATCTACCAAAATAGAACGGCGCACCGTATCAGACCAATAATCATAATGACCAAAACGGCGTAAACTGGCTTCTATGCCTCCGACAATAACTGGCACATCTTTAAATGCTTCTCTCATGCGATTTGCATATACTAATGTCGCTCGATCTGGTCGATAGCCAGTCTTACCACCTGGCGAATATTCATCATTATAGCGAATTTTCTTTGCTGCCGTAAATTTATTTAACATAGAATCAAGGTTACCTGCAGTAACCAATGAAGCCAATCTAGGTTTACCAAGTGCCTTAAAAGACTCTACATCATTCCAATTCGGTTGTGCAATAATCCCGACGCGATATCCTTTAGCCTCTAACAAACGACCAATAACAGCAGGGGCAAAGCTAGGATGGTCTACATAGGCATCCCCACTAACGAGGACAAAATCCAGTTCTGCCCATCCACGTGCATCCATTTCAGCTTTACTAGTAATTAAATATTCGCTCATAACCCACTCTTTACAAATACATTAATTCTACAGAAGTAGCAAAACTCTTCTTTAGAATATAAAAACCCAAAAGAAGAAACAAATAACAAGAACGACAATAACAGCAGCAGCAATACGTTCTTGTGCAATCAGTTTTTGTCTAGAACGACGACGCCCTTCATAAGATAAACGTTCCAATGATACCTCTGGCATCGCTTCTTTTTCTTTTTTCTTCTGTTTCTTTACACGTTTTACCGGACGAACTTTTGTATTTATCTCTTCTCCCATCAATACTTTATATCGGTCTACATATTCTTGCCCATCTAATTCAAGCAAATTTGCATAATTGCGTATAAAACCTTTTGTATAAACAGCACCTGGAATGAGAGCAAAATCATCGTTCTCTATCGCTTCTAAATAGGCAGCTCTAATATGTAGTACTTGTTCTACATCTTTAATTGCCCAACCGCGTCGGTTACGTTCGCGTTTTAGTTCTTCACCAATGGTTGCCAAACAAGTACCTCCTATACTTCATCAGAATTATCCGAACCAGAGAAATAACGAGCTTTTGCCTGTCCCGCTGTCATCAATATATCCCTAGCTTTACTCCCCATATTAGGGCCTACGATTTTCATTTCTTCCATCGTATCTACAAGACGTGCAGCACGAGTATACCCAATACGGAAACGGCGTTGCAACATCGATACAGAAGCTTGTCCAGAATCCATGACAAGCTCAACAGCACGTTCTAACAACTCGTCTCTATACTCTTCGGTCTTTTTATCTTCTTTTTCTTCTACTACTTCTTCAGCAGTAACAGATTCATCGTACTCAGGTTGACCTTGCTTTTTCATAAATGCAATCAAGGCCTCTACTTCATCATCTGTAATGAAAGCACCTTGAATACGGATAGGTTTACTAGCACCAATCGGGTTAAATAACATATCACCTTTACCAAGTAGTTTTTCTGCTCCACCCATATCTAAGATAGTACGCGAATCAATTTGTGTCGCTACAGCAAAGGAAATACGACTAGGCACATTAGCTTTAATCGTACCTGTAATAACATTAACAGATGGGCGCTGTGTTGCCAGTACCATATGAAGGCCTGCTGCACGTGCCATTTGTGCTAATCGACAAATAGATTCTTCAATATCTGCTGGTGCTGTCATCATTAAATCCGCTAATTCGTCAATGATAATAACAACTAACGGCATTGCTGCATCAGGATGTACCTCGTTATAACGTGTAATATCGCGAACACCAGAAGTTGCAAATGCACGATAACGAGCTTCCATTTCTTTTACGGCCCAACGAAGTACTGAAGCGGCTTTCTTCATATCTGTAACTACTGGAGTCATTAAGTGCGGTATACCATTGTAAACTGACAATTCGACCACTTTAGGATCTATAAGAATAAGTTTGACTTCCGATGGTTTACGACTAAAAAGAATACTAGAAATCAAAGTATTTATGCACACTGATTTACCTGATCCAGTTGAACCTGCCACAAGTAAATGCGGCATCTTAGCCAAATCTGTAATAATAGGTTTGCCTGCAATATCTTTACCCAAACCTACCGGAATGCCACCTTTAGCCTTTAAAAAGTCGCTACAATCTAATACATCACGAAGATGTACAGCAGATATACTTGAATTCGGCACTTCAATACCAATAGCAGATTTTCCTGGAATTGGGGCCTCCATACGAATATCTGGAGCTGCTAAACTCAATTTCAAATCATCTGTTAAATTAACAATACGACTGACTTTCGTTCCTGGTGCTGGTTCAAGTTCATAACGCGTAACTGCTGGCCCTTTAGTAGCATTAACCACTTTTGCAATAATGCCAAAACTCTTAAGCGTATTTTCCAAGATAGCCGCTTTTTGTGCCACCTCAGTAGTTTCTGTCGTATCCATAGCAGGACCTTTGGACAATATATTTAAAGAAGGGAAGTGATAAGGTAGTTCAATGCGTCTTGGTTTAGCTGGTCCATCTGTCGTTACAGATACAGCCGCTCTATCTTGCTCTGTTCCTTCAAAAGATGGAACAGCAATTGTCGCAGTCTCCGTCTCAGTTATGAATGGACTTTCTGGTACAGGATTTTTGTCAGCTGTGGAGGAAACCGTAATAATATCGCTGTCATCTATTTCGTCAGCTGTGAAACTAGGCGTTTCTTCCCAGTCAGTTTCAGAATTTTCAATTGCTAATCCTACTTTAGAATTTCCAGTTGCTAATCCTCCTTCAGAATTTTCGATTTCCAATCCCGCTTCAGAACCCTCTTCTGCACTAATAACTTCAGCATCTATTGCCTGAGAAGTAACGCTATCTTGATCTTTTCCACTATATATTTCTGCGGTAGACGTTGTGTCTTCAAAACAATTACCTGAGGCATCGTTAGGTTCCATATGATTAAGCACGGCTTCTTCTGAAACTAAATCTTCTAATACTTCTTGTTTATAGTTTTCTTGCTCCTGATTATAAGCCCGGCGACGTTCTTTACGTTCTTCTTTCCACTCTTGAAAACGTTCTTTAGCCACTTCTAATTGCTCTCCCGCAACAACTTTTACATTTTCTACTGCTGGTGCTGTTTTTTCCTTAGCAAGATGTAGCCCATTGCTCAAGGATAGGCGAGATATAAGCAACCCTGCACAAATAACTAAAATGCCATTCATAAAAATAGCAATCATGTCAGAAAAGATGGATCGCCATAAAGATGCAATAAGCCCCCCTGCAATCCCACCTTGATTAGCTAACTGCGTAGTTAATAATTCTTTCCCTGCAGGCACTCGTACCAATGGTACTAATGCCAATGCTAATAGAAAAAATACAGCAAAAAGTAATCGCCGCATCGTAAGGCGTTCAAATGTACCGTTATAAAGCATCTGCCAGCCAAAATACAACATAGTCAAACACGGTACCAGACCACCAATACCAAAACCATAGGTAAAAATGCCTGTCAAAAATTCACCAAAACTACCGACTGATACACCCAAAATACCTAATAAAGCAATAAAGGCAATAGCCATGACGATAAGGCCGCCAACTTCCATTCCTAACCCAGATGCAGCAGCACCTTTAGAAGCATTTTTTGAAGTTTTTCGCTTTGTCGCTCTGCTGTTAGTAGAGCGATTTGTACTGCTTGTTTTCTTAGCAGGACGTTTAGTTCCATAACTTTGACTCAAACTAATACCCCTTATCTTAAAATCAAGAACTAAATATTTAGTCTAAAACCAGTAAAATTCTATTATCTTAGCATTTTATTATATCATATTTATAGGTTTTATACTATCAATTCTCTATGCATTAGGCCTTTATCTTCCAACTATTTTATGCGTTCTTGCCAAGCAGATAGTAGACTCTTTTCTTTGCCATAGGTTTTTCCATGATAATAGGTCGTTCCTTTTAAAGAATTAGGTAAATACTGTTGTTTTACATAGCCCTTCGGATAGGCATGTGCATATTTATAGGTAGTACCATAACCAAGTTTAGCGGCACCACTATAATGAGTATCACGCAAATGCGGTGGTACCTCCCCACAATCTTTATGTCTTACATCATTAATCGCAGCAGCAACAGCTTCATAGGCACTATTACTCTTTGGCGCCAATGCTACATAAATAACAGCTTCAGAAAGAATAATTTGTGCCTCTGGAAATCCTACCATATGAGCAGCCTGCGCCGCCGCTTGCGCTACAACTAAGGCATTCGGATCCGCCAACCCCACATCTTCTGCTGCACAAATCATGATACGCCGCGAAATAAAATTAGGATCTTCACCCGCTTCAATCATGCGGGCTAAATAGTGTACTGCTGCATCCGGATCAGACCCACGCATACTTTTTATAAAAGCCGAAATTGTATCATAATGATTATCACCTTTTTTATCGTACGTGTAGATGCGACGTCCCACTACTTTTTCCAGTACGTCTAAGGTAATTTCTCCGCCTACACCAATCAGAGCAGTCGCTTGTTCCAATAAATTTAAAGCCATGCGGGCATCCCCATTTACAAAGATACCAATGTCATGTAAAACAGCTTCACTAGCTTTCAATTGTTTCTTGCCTAATCCATTTTCTTCATCAGTAAGAGCCCGTTTCAAAACTTTAACAATTGCTTCTGGTGTTAAACTTTCGAGTGTTATTAAACGCAAGCGGGATAGAAGCGGTCGATTGACTTCGAAAAAAGGATTTTCTGTAGTGGCGCCAATCAAAATAATCGTGCCATCTTCTACACAAGGCAATAACACATCTTGTTGGCTTTTATTAAAACGGTGAATTTCATCTAGAAACAGGATGGTTCGTTGTTGAAAAGCCATAATATGTTTACGTGCTTCTTCAATTATCGCCCGTAATTCACCAATGCCAGCATTCGTTGCATTTAAAATAACGAAACGACTGCGCGTTAATTTAGCAATAATACTGGCCAAGGTTGTTTTGCCCGTCCCACAAGAGCCATAGAACAACATGGAAGGCAAGGTATCCTCCTCAATCATAGCACGCAAAAAAGAACCTTCGCCCACGGCTTTTTCTTGACCATAAAAATGCTCTAATTTTGTTGGGCGCATACGAACAGCTAAGGGTTCAAAGCGATTCGACTTTACTTCATCAAATAAACTATCCATATTAACTCCTGAGTAAGTATAAACTCCTGCTGCATTGCATTACATATATAAAAAAACCGCACTAGGCGGTTTGTCATTCGTATTCAGTCCGCCAACTAAGGCAGGTTAAAATAATACCCCACCATGCCGTATATATACCGCGTTTTGATCCTGCATGAGCAGGTGGGGTTCCTCCTTATAACATTACTTTCCCGTAGGGGCGTAGCGCCGAAATAAGAGATTAGAATCCCGTATTTAAGGTGTTGGCTCAAAACTGCGATATCACACGCACACAGCAGGGATATCTTGGTTTTATAATAACAAAGAAGTTAGACAATGACAAGTCTTGACTTTTACAATCTTTTTGTTCTAGTTAACGCGATTAGCCTCTAGTTTTTCGAGGATTTCTAAAGAGTAAATTAGAATGGTAACACCGCTCTCATACAAAACCCCCATAGGTTACACCTATGGGGGGAAAATTCTATACGAGACGTTCTTTGTCTTTTGCAAGATCGGTTTTTATATGTAATTCTTTTAACTGTTTGCTTGCTACTGTTGAAGGTGCCTGACACATAATGTCACTAGCACTCTGTGTTTTAGGGAATGCAATAACGTCACGAATAGATTGGCGTTTTGCCATTAACATAACTAAACGATCAAGCCCAAAGGCACAACCTGCATGTGGCGGTGCACCATACTGGAACGCATCAAGCATAAATCCAAATTTAGAACGTGCTTCTTCTTCCGTAAGTCCGATCGCTTTAAATACTCGTTCTTGAATATCAGATGTATAAATACGAAGTGAACCACCACCAATTTCAACACCATTAAGAACCATATCATAAGCAATTGCTTTAACTTCGCCTGGTGCTGTTTCAAGCTTGTCCATATCTTCATGGCGAGGCATAGTAAATGGATGATGCATAGCTACATAACGTTTATCTTCTTCGCTATACTCAAACATAGGGAAATCGGTCACCCACGTAAACGCTAATTTATTTTCATCGATTAAATTCATGCGACGAGCCATTTCAAGGCGCAATTCACCTAACGCTTTTGCTACAACTTCTGGTTTATCGGCAATCATAAGAACAAGGTCGCCTGGCTGTGCATCAAACGCTTTGCCAATATTACGAATAGTATCTTCACCCAAGAATTTCATAATCTGGGATTTAATAGTGCCATCTTCATTAAAAGCAGCCCAGGCAATACCTTTTGCACCATATATGTTTACATAGTCAACTAATGCATCTAGTTCACGACGAGGAATACCTGCATCACCTTTAACATTAATACCTTTTACAACTCCACCATTATCAATAACAGAACGGAATACTTTAAATTCTGTATTTTTTACAAGTTCAGTTACATCCTTAAAAGCCATATCAAAACGAAGATCTGGTTTATCAGAACCGTATTTGTCCATCGCTTCATCCCAGGTAATACGAGCCATTGGCGTCTGTACTTCAATGTCAAGGGTTTTCTTGAAGATTTCAGCCACCATGTTTTCAAGCATGCTAAGTACATCTTCCTGATTCACAAAACTCATTTCAATATCAAGTTGTGTAAACTCTGGTTGACGGTCAGCACGCAAATCTTCGTCACGGAAACAACGCACAATCTGGAAATATTTTTCGTATCCTGCTACCATCAAAATCTGTTTAAAAATCTGTGGAGACTGTGGCAACGCATAGAATGTACCCGGATTTACACGCGAAGGCACTAAGTAATCACGAGCGCCTTCTGGTGTGCTCTTTGTAAGCATTGGTGTTTCAATTTCCATAAAGTCGTTGCGGTCAAAGTAATCGCGCATTGCTTTCGTTACTTTATGCCGAAGCATGAGATTGCGCTGCATTTCTGGGCGGCGTAAATCTAAGTAACGATATTTTAAACGAATATTTTCGTCTACATCAATATTATCTTGAATATAGAATGGAGGTGTTTTTGCCGTATTAAGAACGCGAAGTTCTTCGCAATACATTTCAAATTTACCAGTTGATAAGTTTGGATTAATTGCGTCAGTATCACGTTCTGTAATTTTACCACGCACGCAAAGTACATATTCATTACGAACATCTTCTGCTTTGTGGAAAGAATCCATATTGTGGTCTGGAGAAGCAACAATCTGAACTACTCCAGAACGATCTCTTAAATCGATAAAAATAAGGCCACCATGGTCACGGCGACGTTCAACCCAACCACATAGAACAACCTCTTGTCCCACATGTTCTTGACTGATAGTTCCGCATTTGTGTGTACGGTGCAACCCCTGCATTGTTTCCATTATCTTCATCCTTTCACCAAAGAAGTTATGCGGTCCACAACACTTGTCAATGGTACCGTTTCTTGCTCACTGGAATCCATAAAACGAATAATCGCTTCCTGTCGAGCTAATTCATCATCACCCAATATAATAACATATTTTGCATTAATTTTGTTAGCATATTTTAACTGGGATTTCATACTCTTACCTTGCCCATCCATTTCTACCGGACAATATTGCTTACGAATAGCTTGCAAAACTTTAAAGCCTTCCACCTTTGCCGACTCACCCAACGTTACAATAAAGGTGCCATGTGATTTTTCTTCTTGCGGCAATAAATTTTGTTTTTCTAACGCCAATAGCACGCGTTCAATACCCATCGCAAACCCAACAGCTGGTGTGTGCGGGCCATCAAGTTCTTCTACGAGTCCATCATAACGACCACCACCAGCAATAGCGCTTTGAGATCCTAATGGCGTATATTGCACTTCAAACGCTGTTTTTGTGTAATAATCTAAACCACGTACAAGACGCGGATTTAAATGATAATTCACCTCTGCCACATCTAATAATGTCGTTAGCTCTTCAAAATGCGCTTTACATTCTTCACAAAGATGTTCATGAATCTTCGGTGCCCCCTCAGACAAAGCTTTACATTTTTCCTCTTTGCAATCTAAGATGCGAAGTGGATTCTTATATAAACGAGCTTGGCAATCTGAGCAAAGTTCTTCCTTTTTAGGTGCAAAGAAAGCAATGAGTGCTTCACGATATGTAGGGCGGCAATTAGGGCACCCTACAGAATTTACTTCCACATTCAAATCTTGTAAACCTAAATCTGTAAATAATTGTAAGGCTAACATAATAACTTCCGCATCAGCTGTTGCCGCACTTGTTCCCAACACTTCTACGCCAAACTGATGAAACTGGCGATAACGACCAGCTTGGGGTTTATCATGACGGAACATTGGTCCCATATAGAACCATTTTGTTGTTGCTTCATTACCATACACTTTATTTTCTAAATACGCACGCACTGCAGATGCGGTATTCTCTGGGCGTAAAGTATAAGTCTGTTCTTTATTATCACCAGTAGGAAAACTATACATTTCTTTTGTTACTACATCTGTTGTTTCCCCAATCCCACGCAAAAACAGACCTGTTTCTTCAAAAATAGGTGTACGAACTTCATGGAATCCGTAAACATTACAAATATCACGAAGTTTAGACTCTATATAAGTCCATTTATAAATTTGGTCTGGCAAAAAATCTTGCGTACCTCTTGGTTTACGTATTGCCATTATCCTTCACTCTCCCAAAATTTTTTACTTAACATATTACGTTTATTCATCAAGTTATCAAAAGTCTCTATATAGGTATCTACATTCTTTGGCATGTGTTGTTTAACCATATCAAATTCAGGGCCTTGTCCCTTGATGCGAATCCACTTAGAAGAGGAGCCTGGCCCTACGGATAAAACAGTCTGCCGTTCTTCCATCATCTGAATATTATACACACATTCTTTATCTGGCAATGTATAACCTATATTCTCAAACTGACCCGTCATATACTGTTGACGATAGAGATAATACGGTTTATAGCCAGCTTCCAATAAGCGTTGACGACTATAGTGGACCATTTCTTCCACTTCTGATAAGGTTGGTAATGTCACACTGCCTTTTTGTTCATAAAGAGGGCTTCCTCTTTTTAACGCTAACGTATGAATTGTAACATTTTCTGGCAATGTCCGACAAACAAAATCCATATTTACTTCCATGTCTTTAAACGTTTGTTCTGGAAGGCCAGCAATAAAATCCATATTTATATCAAAGCTAGTGTGTTTTCTTACATATTCATAAAGTTCTTTAACGGCTTCTGCGGTATGCGCTCTACCTATACGTTGCAAAATATGATCTTGCATAGACTGCGGGTTAATGGAAATACGATTTACACCAGCCGCATACATAGATTGAATCTTTTCAGGTGTTACCGAGTCCGGACGGCCTGCTTCTACAGTAAATTCACTTGCTCTTGTACGTGTGAAACTATTAGTTGACGCACTAGTTTGACCATATTTATGAAGCAAGTTACCTAACTTACTTACGATAAAATCAAAATCAGCATTATTTAAAGAGGTAGGTGTCCCGCCGCCCATGTAAAGAGACTCTAATTTCAAGTTATAGCGTTCAAGAATCTCCCCTATATTGTCAATATCACGGCCATAGGTTTCTACAAATCGATCTAACTCTGCATATTCTTGTACTAACCCATAAGGAAAGGAACAATAGATGCAATGTGATTGGCAAAAGGGTATTCCGCTGTAAAGACTAATACAACGGTCATTAGCTACGGCTTTCTCCAAATACGGTCTTTGAAAATCAAAAATTTCTCGAAGGTTTTTAATAATAGAAGGAGCCACATTATGCCTATTTTTAAAACGCTTTTCTACAGCCTTATGGATAGTATTATAAAATTCAGTGCCTTGTTCAAGAGACGCCGGTTCTTTCAAGTCTAATAACTTGTCTAAAAAGATTTCATCAAAGGCCCTCGCATAGAGTTTTGTGGGACGAACGCCCACCAAAGAACCCCAAACACCATATGTTGCAATACCTTGCGCTGTTCGCAATGCATATAAAACTTCTTTCCCAATAGTCTTACGCCCTTCTGGACTAATAGGCCCCTCCGTCTCTAAAAAAAGGTCTTGCCCCAAGAATACTTCTAAATGGTATCGTCCATCCTTTTCAATGGCTTTTAATAAAACATCAGCTGGTTCAACACCCATCCCCTTTGGAGCCACAAAAAGGCCGGCTGCACCACAGTTATTAGCAAGAACTGACCCCAAGGGTAGTGGGCCTTCATATTTATATGTACGAAGTACACGCATGGGGGTATCTTCCCGTTGTTCCATACAATTCACCTTAACGGCTATTCTTGGAAATCGTTTCGCCATTAGCCTTCATTTTATCTTGGCAATCACCACAGTAACCATATACTTTTAACTGATGATCTACCGTATGAAAATTAAGCTTCTTATCAATGATAGATTCAAGAGTTTCTAACATATCATCTTCAAACTCATCTACTTTTCCACATTTAACACAAATTAAATGATGATGGAAATGCGCAAATTCTTCATCGTTAAGTTCATAACGATTACGACCATCGCCAAAATCGAGGCGTTTTAATAGATCTAATTCTGTAAATAGATCAAGTGTACGATAAATAGTAGCAAGACCGATGTCTGGGGCTACTTTTTTAACAAGAATATATACATCTTCTGCACTCAAATGATTCTCTGTAGCATCCACAAAAGCCTGTAAAATAATTTGACGCTGTGTCGTCAATTTATATTTTTTTTCTTTAATACGGTCTCTTAATTTTTCCATTGTTGTATTCATGTTATCACCTATTCCTCAAAACAAATCAATATTAAACTAACAAGTTTTAACTGCTGATATTAAACTAAAACTGCTATTAATATATAAATGGATTGCTAGCTATTTCGTTAGCAATTGTTGTCCCTGGACCATGTCCTGGATATACTTTGGTATTACTTGGTAATGTAAACAACTTATTTTTAATACTTGCCACTAATACTTCCATGGAACCTCCAGGAAAATCTGTACGCCCTACGGAACCCGCAAATAATGTATCACCAGCTAAAACAATGCCATCTTCACTATAGAAACATACACCACCTCGTGTATGACCCGGCGTTTCGATCACTTTAAAAATAATATTTCCACACGTTATAGTGTCCCCTTCTGCAATATATTCAGGTTCTTTAGTAATACGCACTTCGCCTAATCCATTAAAAGCACTCAAATTTACTTTTGGATCAGCTAAGCAAGCCGCATCCATCTTATGAATATAAATCGGTAAATCGTACTTTTCTAAAATCCCATTTATGGCTCCAATATGATCACTGTGACCGTGTGTCAATATAATTTTTACTGGTGTAAGGTTATACTCCTCCAACACTTGTAACACACGTTCCGCTTCAGAACCAGGATCTACAATCAACGCTTCTTTGGTGTTCTCATCAACTACGATATAGCAGTTAGTTTGATACGCACCTAGAGGCAACACATATAATTTCATGAATCCTCCTAACTTACGCCACTTAGAATTCTTTTTTGCTATCTAATAAAATCGTTACTGGACCATCATTAGCTAACTCCACTAGCATATGGGTTTGGAAAGTACCCGTTTGTGTGTGCACCCCTGCTTGTTTACACCGTTCTACAGTGTACTCATACAAGCGATTAGCTTCCTCTGGCGGTGCAGCTGCTGTAAAAGCGGGTCTTCGACCCTTCCGTACATCACCATAAAGAGTAAACTGCGATATGACCAATAACTCACCTTTAATATCCAATAACGACAAATTCATTTTATCGTCTTCATCTTCAAAAATGCGTAAATTTATAATCTTCTGTACTAAATAATCTGCATCTGTTTCTGAATCTTCTTGTCCTACGCCAAGTAAAACAAGAAGACCCTTTTGTACCTGCCCGACTATTTCATCATCCACCATAACAGAAGCCTTACTAACACGTTGTACAACTGCGCGCATTAGGTTCTCCTTTCACTTAGATTAATGACCACGTTGCACTGTATACACATCCTTAATGCGACGTAGCTTAGTCATAACAAAATCTAACTGTGAAATATCTTTAATATCAATAACAAGACTAATATTAACATTTTTCGTATCGGACACTTTTGCATTTACATTCGTAATATTAATCTTCATTTCCGAAAGTGCCGCCATGATATCAGCTAAAATGGCACTTCTATCATAACCAGTAATTTCAATACTTACGCTAAAGCGGTCTGTCGTTGCGCCATCCCACTCTACCTCAATCATACGATGTAAATCATCAGGATTACTTCCAATAGAAGAACAATCCGCTCTATGCACAGAAACGCCACGTCCACGTGTAATGTAGCCAACAATCGCATCTCCAGGCACAGGATTACAACAACGAGCCATACGAACGAGCAATCCTGATTCCCCACGCACCAAAATACCCGTACCGCTCTTGCGTTTAGCCGGTTCTTTGCTCTTTAATTTATCAAGCATCGCCATTGTAGATCGTCGATTTTCTTCTTTTTCTTCTTCTTTTTTCTTAAAATCTACAAGCCGAAGGACAACAGTATTTACAGGGATACCACCATAACCAATAACAGACATTAATTCATTTTCATTCGTAATGTTCAAAGACTTAATAAGCGGCTCAATATATTGTGGAACCACGAGCGTTTTATAGTCATAGTTAAGACGTTTGACTTCTTTTTCTAGTAAATCGCGCCCTTTAACAATATTTTCTTCCTTATTTTCCTTTTTAAACCAATTACGGATTTTATTTTTACTTTCTGTAGCCCCAACAATATTGAGCCAATCTAGTTTTGGTTTACCCGTTTTGGAGGTAATAATATCTATAATATCCCCATTTTGAAGCTTATAGTCTAGTGAAACAATCTTGCCATTAACACGAGCACCCACACAACGATGACCTACATCCGTATGAATACGATAAGCAAAGTCTAGCGGTACTGCCCCTTTTGGCAATTTTACAACATCGCCTTTTGGTGTAAATACAAAGACTTCTCCAGAAAAAACATCTAACTTTAATGCGTTGACAAATTCCTTCGGATTACTTGTATCTTGCCATTCTAACACATTACGAAGCCAACCCATTTTTTCATCAAAGTCATGGTCTGCGCCTTTGTTACCTTCTTTATAACGCCAATGGGCTGCTACCCCATATTCAGATACACGATGCATATCCCACGTACGAATTTGGATTTCTACAGGATGCCCCATCGTACCAATAATAGTCGTATGTAAGGACTGATACATATTGGATTTAGGCATCGCAATATAATCTTTAAAGCGATGTGGTAATGGTTTCCACAGGCTGTGTGCAATACCAAGTACAGCATAACAATCTGGTATGGTATCGACAATAACGCGAACGGCATATAAATCATAGATTTGTGATAAATCCCGATTATCCTTCTTCATTTTTTTATAAATACTATAAAAATGCTTTGGACGCCCTTTTACATCAGCTTTAATGTGTGCTTCTTCTAAGGATTTTCTCAACTGAATTAGTGTGTCATCAACAATTTCTTCGCGAACCTTACGTTTTTCTTTCATCTGATCTACGATATCATAATATTTTTCAGGTTCTAAATAGCGGAAAGATAAATCCTCTAATTCCCATTTAATATTAAAAATCCCTAAACGATGTGACAATGGAGCGAAAATTTCAAGTGTTTCACGAGCAATACGTTGTTGTTTATCACTGCGCATATGTTTTAAAGTACGCATGTTATGTAAGCGATCGGCTAATTTGATAACTACGACACGCACATCTTTTGCCATAGCTAAAAACATTTTTCGGTAATTCTCTAGCTGCTGATCTTCTTTTGTCTGATATTGGAAGTTATTTAATTTAGTCACACCATCTACCAAAAATGCTACTTCTGGACTAAACAGCTCTTCCAAATCTTCTCGCGTATACAATGTATCTTCTACGACATCATGTAGAAGACCTGCAATAATCGTCTGTGTATCAATTTGCAGTTCAGCTAAAATTGTTGCCACTGCAAGAGGATGCATAATATATGGCTCTCCTGATGCACGACGTTGTTCTTTATGGGCTTCATCAGCTAAGGCAAACGCCTTGGCAATCATGTCACAGTCTTCTTTTGGCAAATAACTGTGAACCATGTCCATAAAAGCAGTATATTCTTTCTCTTTGTCAAAGGTATGTTCCTCAATGAGTACCTTGCCCTCTTGATTCTCTACCATAGTATCCCCCTCCTAAGCGCTGTACTTAAGGAAGGTTAAGGACGTTACTAAATCTAACTTGCCTTTAATTTGACACCACTGATAAATAATTACACCATCAGGGGACATCTCTTCCTTAATAATACCCAACTCTTTAAACACCTCAATCGCAAGCATGGCTTCTCTCTCAGTCTGATCTGCTGGATGTTTATGTATAAGCTCTTGCTCTAAAATATATTTAGGTATAGAACTACCTTTTATAATGCTCTTCATTAACACATACATGACACGCAGTCCTTCATCGGTTAAGAGTGCACGTTGTTCTTCAAGAGCACTTACGTCTTGAATCATTAATTGTGGACTCACACGCCCTTGCCACTCATTTTTCTGCAAAGAAAATGCTACTTTTACACGTTCGCCGGGAAAGATATGGGTATGGTAATCTGGTGACTGCCACGCAATTCCATCTAGAATACCCATAGGGGTGTCAAATATAAATTTACAATGATTTTTCTGCTGTCCCATAACATACATATCCTGGAGCAAAATATCTTTTATGGCAAACACAGGTGTACTATTACCCATTCCATAAGGCTCTAATGTAGCAATTTGATCAATAACGGGAACAGCTACTTCTGTAACATCCACTACAGCATCAATACCTACAATGGGTATATAATCTTCAGTCGTCAAATGCTCTTTACAATACGCGATTAATCGCTGGCGAAGCAAATCTATTTTATCGGCTTCAATACTAAATCCAGCCGCTTGTTTGTGTCCACCAAATTGTAGCAACAAATCTTCTGCACTTTTTAAAGCTTCATAGATATCACAATTCTCAATACTACGACAAGAACCTTTACCTATGCCATCATTAATACTAATAACCATTGTTGGCTTGTAAAATTCTTCTACTAGTCGAGAAGCCACAATCCCAATAACGCCAGGATGCCAACCTTCCCCAGCTACCACTAATACGTTATCAGCAAGCTCACCTTGTTCAGCCACATATTTACGAGCACTTTCGTGAATTTCTCGCTCTAAACGTTGTCGTTCAATATTCGTTTCTTGTAGTTCTTCTGCAATGACAGCGGCCTCACTAGCTGTTTTTGAAGTCAATAATTCAACGCCTCGTGTTGCATGGGTAACGCGCCCTGCCGCATTTAGACGGGGTGCTAAGGTAAAACCAACATGTCCGGATGTAATTGTTTTCTCCGTTAATCCCGCCACATCTACTAATGCTTGTATCCCTATATTAGGTTTGCTATTAATCTTTGCTAGCCCTTCACGTACTAGAATACGATTTTCGCCTACCAAAGGTACCACATCGGCGATTGTTCCTAGTGCTACAATATCCAAGTCATCTAAATAAACTTCTCCATTATGGATATGTGCCCAATAGCCTTGGCACAACTTAAATGCAACACCAACACCCGCTAAAACTTTATCTTTATATGGGCAGCCTGGTTGCTTTGGATTAATAACCGCTACTGCATCCGGAATTTCTGACGGCGGATTATGGTGATCCGTAATAATCATTGGCAATCGGGCTTTAACTTGTGCCACAATATCTGCAGAACTAATGCCACAGTCAACAGAAATAACAAGCCCGACGCCTTTTTCAATCAACTGCTCTAAGGCTTCTAAATTAAGCCCGTAGCCTTCACTTTGACGTTCAGGAATGTAATAGCTAACATTGGCTCCACATTTATTTAAAAAGCGATATAATACGGAAGTTGCTGTAATACCATCTACGTCATAATCACCATAAACAACTATTTTTTTATTGGTAAGAATAGCATTCTCAATTTCTGCAATAGCCTCTGTCATCCCCTTTAACTCAAAAGGAGATAATAATTTATCAGTTTGGGCCGTCAAAAACTCCCGAGCCTCTTCAACAGAAGTAAAGCCCCTATTGACCAACAATTTAGCCACTACGGGATATACTTGAAGCTCCTCGATAAAACATTGCGTTAGAGCCTCATTTTCAGATGCCACAGACCATCGTTTTTTTAGATTTTGTCTCATATGTACCTAAATTCTTTTACTAGTATATTATCATTATCAATTTTAAATTTATTATACCGCATATAGAAATGATTATCAATTTTAGTATATTTTATATTATATTGGAATGTATTTGTTTATCAACTTTATATACAAACCAATTCAGCCCCTTCTTACATATAAAATAAAGAGTAGAGACTCAGATTTTGACATAGAAAAACCGACCTCCTTAAAGTTAGATTTTTAGGTCTAACTTTAAGGGGTCGGTTTATCACTACTCTTTATTTGTAAGGCGCCGTATTTTGTTACAACCCCTTTATAGATACGGTTATAAATTTAATCCATAATTAGATTTATTCCAAAGCTCAATTTGTAGCTTTGCATCCTCTACAAAATTTTTTCCAAAGACAATCTGACGTGCTACGCAAACTGGAGCTGTGCCGCTATAATTTTGGCGACCAGAAACGCAAGTTTCAATCGAAATAGTCTCAAAGATATCCGCTTCAAAAACAGGACTAATCGCTTGATACTCTTCCAAGGTTAAATCTAACAACACCTTGCCATTAGAAATACAATGCTGAACCGTTTGGCCTACAATTTCATGAGCTTGACGGAACGGTACTCCTTTTTTAGCTAAATAATCCGCCATATCCGTAGCATTAGAAAAATCAGATTTTAACACACTATACATGCGTTCTTTATTAACTTTCATTTGTCGAAGCATAGCTGCATTAATAGATAAAGCAAAGTGCAATGTATCGATGGTATCAAAAAGACCTTCCTTGTCCTCTTGTAAATCTTTGTTGTAGGTTAATGGCAACCCTTTTAACGTTGTCAAAAGGCCTTGTAAATGTCCATAAATACGTCCAGTCTTTCCCCTTACCAGTTCACACACGTCTGGATTTTTCTTCTGTGGCATGATGCTAGAGCCGGTACAATGAGCATCATCAAGTTCGATGAAATTAAATTCTGAACTCGACCATAGAATGAGTTCTTCGCTAAGACGGCTAAGATGCATCATCACCATAGAGGCAAAGCTAAGAAATTCCAAGATATAATCGCGATCACTGACCGCATCCATACTATTTTCATAGATAGCCCCAAAATTGAGAAGTTCCTTTGTATATTCTTGGTCAATACCATACGTGCTACCTGCCAACGCACCTGCACCTAACGGCATAATATCGGCATGTTTAAAAATCATATGAAGACGATCAAAATCACGTTGCAACATAGAACAATACGCCATCATATGATGACTGAATAAAACCGGTTGTGCCCGTTGTAAATGCGTATAGCCAGGCATAATAACATCGTTATATTTTTCAGCTACCTCTAAAAGTGCAGATTGCATATCTACTAATAATTCCCCCATTTGAGGTACCGTTTTACGCACATACATATGCAAATCTACAGCACATTGATCATTACGGCTACGGCCTGTATGAAGGCGTCCACCGGCTTCCCCAATTTTTGCAGTAAGTGCACTCTCAATATTCATATGAATATCTTCGAGGCCTACAGAAAATGAGAATTCTCCCGCATCAATCTGAGTTTTAATCTCTCTAAGACCTGCTACAATAGCTTCCGCATCTTCTTTAGAAATAATATTTTGTTTTGCCAACATTTTAGCATGCGCTGTACTACCAGCAATATCTTCTTTATACATTCTCGCATCAAAAGCAATAGACGTTGTAAAATCCTCGACTGCTTTGGACGTACCCTTTGTAAAACGTCCACCCCATAATTTAGCCATTTTATTTTATCCTTTCAATAACATAACGTTATTCCCATCCTCTGTATTGTATCATACAAAACTATGAAAATAACGTTATGTCTATTTATGTCTTAATTTATTATATTATTTTAGCTTTGCTTGTTCTTTCATCAAAGCTCTGATTTTTAAAGGCAACCCAAAGAGATTAATGAAGCCTTCTGCATCTGCTTGGTTATATACTTCATCTTCTTCAAAAGTTACGAACTCTTGATTATATAAAGAGTATGGAGATGTAGCACCTGCACTCATTATATTGCCTTTATAAAGTTTAAGGTTTACAGTTCCAGTTACCGTTTTTTGTGTGTCGTCCACAAACGCTTGTAGCGCTTCTTTTAATGGAGAGAACCACATGCCATCATATACAAGTTCACCGTATTTAATTGCTACTTGCTCTTTATAGTGATAAGTAGCACGATCCAAACATAAATATTCTAATTCTCTATGGGCATACATAATGATAGCTCCACCTGGGTTTTCATACACACCACGAGATTTCATGCCTACAAGACGGTTTTCAACAATATCTACAATACCTATGCCATTAGCAGCACCAATATCATTTAATACCTGTAACAATTCTAGGGGAGAACCCGTTTTTCCATTTACCGCTACTGGTACACCTTCTTTAAAGTCAATAGATACTTCCGTAATAGCATCTGGAGCCTGTAATGGGGATTTACTTACAAGAAGCACATCATCCTTTGGTGCTTTTGCAGGATTTTCAAGATCTCCACCTTCATGAGATAAATGCCACACATTCTGGTCCATAGAGTAAGGATGCGATTTTGTTGCTACTACAGGAATATTATGTTTTGCCGCAAACTCCATGCAGTCTTCACGAGATTTAAGTTCCCATTCTCTCCAAGGAGCAATAATTTTTGTATTCGGTGAAAGCGCTTTAATCGTTAATTCGAAACGCACCTGGTCATTGCCTTTACCCGTTGCACCATGTGCAATCGCATCTGCCTGTTCAGTTTCTGCAATTTCAACAAGTTTTTTAGCAATCAACGGTCTTGCGAAAGATGTGCCAAGTAAATATTTACCTTCATATACAGCCCCTGCTTTTACTACCGGCCAAATGTAATCCGCTACAAATTCTTCCTGCACGTCGAGAATATATGCTTTAGATGCACCTGATTTAATCGCTTTTTTCTCTACTGCATCATAATCTTCCGGTTGACCTAAATTACAGCATACAGCGATAACTTCACAACCATAATTTTCTTTTAGCCAAGGAATAATAACAGAAGTATCTAGTCCACCAGAATAAGCAAGAACTACTTTTTTAATGTTTTCATTTTTTAATGTACTCATGTCTTAAATCTCCTCTATTTAAACTATAATGTTCTCTCTGAATATATAGTATCATTTCTGGTATATTTATGCAAGTATTGTTTTATAAAAATTCATAATTTATTCTTTTATATGCAAAAAGAGGTAGAATCTCATGATTCTACCTCTTCGGCAAGTAATATCTTCTTCTGCTAGAAAATCCGATAATAACTAAACCCTATCTAATATATAATTAGAACCGGAAATCACGTTCCCCATGTTCCATTTGCTTAATATATTCTTTTGCTGTATGTTTCACTTTTTCGTTCGTAATATTATGAATTTGCGCATCAATAACAGCTTGTGCGTTTGCTTTTGTTTTTTCTCCTGCATAATCTAGCACATATTCATTCAACGTCATAAGTGCATTCGGTTGGCAACAATTATGAATTTGCCCACTCTTAGCCAACGCCATGAAACGGTCTCCCGTACGTCCTGCACGATAGCATGCTGTACAGAAGCTTGGGATATAGCCTAACTCTAACAACCAATTGACAATTTCATCTAAAGTACGTCCATCACTGCGTTCAAACTGTGAAGAGTTTTCTTCTGGTAACTCTTCTTTTGCATAACCACCAACACTAGTACGGGATCCACCACTAATCTGAGAAACGCCAAGTTCTAAACCACGGGCACGCATACTAGCTTTTTCTCGGGTAGACATAATCATACCTGTATATGGCGCAGAAATGCGAATCAATGCAACAATTTTTTCAAATACTTCGTCAGGCACGGCATTACTAAAATCATCTACTTCAATGTCATCGGCAGGACAAATACGCGGTACGGAAATCGTATGTGGACCAACCCCAAAAGCTGCTTCTAAATGCTCCGCATGCATAAGAAGTCCTACAAAATCATAGCGATAATGTTCAAGACCATACAATACACCAATTCCAACATCATCAATACCTGCCGTCATAGCACGATCCATCGCTTCTGTATGAAATGCATAATTGCTCTTTGGCCCCGTAGGATGAAGCATTTCATAGTTTTCTTTATTATAAGTTTCTTGGAATAATGTATAAGTCCCAATGCCCGCCTCATTAAGGCGTTTAAAGTCTTCTACACTTAAGGCTGCAATATTAACATTTACACGGCGAATTTCACCGTGGTCATGTTTAATGCTATAAATGGTCTTAATAGACTCCAGAATATATTCCAATGGATTATGAAGTGGATCTTCGCCAGATTCAATAACGATGCGTTTATGCCCCATTGCTTCTAGTGCTAGCACTTCTTCTTTAATCTGCTCCTGTGTCAATTTTTTGCGTGTAATTGTTCTATTTTTAGAATGATAAGGACAATATACACAACCATTAATACAATAATTAGATAAATACAATGGTGCAAATAATACAACACGGTCACCATAAATTCTAGCTTTAATTTGTTTAGCCAAGGCAAAGATTTTTTCTTTATATTCAGGCAATGGACATTCTAATAACACGGCCGCTTCACGATGTGTAATGCCTTTCATTTCAGACGCTTTTTCTAAAATAGCATCTAACATGTCGCGATTTTCCTTATTTTCTTCCGCAAAGGCTAGTGTCGCTAAGATTTCTTCATGTGAAATAAACTCTTCAGCCTTCATAGACTTTACATTATACATAATACATCTCTCTCCTTATAAAGCTTTACTTAAGGCACCAGAGTACGATAGTAAAGTAATACATATCCTAAAATCTATCCATATCGAAAAAAGTAAATAGATATAGAATAAGTATAACGCAAATAGAAAATAATAACAATTTCCAATTATACACAACACATATGTCATTTTAACAACTTAACAAGTGAATGAATTATAAGAAAAAAGCGCATCAACATTAAAGGGGTGGCAACAAAATGGGCATATAAAATGCTCATTTTGTTGCCACCCCTTCTATTATCAATTTAGGCTTCCACTGGATAAACGGAAACTTTACGGTTATAACGACCATCACGTTCGAAAGCTACTTTACCAGGAGCTGTAGCGAACAATGTATCATCTCTACCAATACCTACGTTAGTACCAGGATGGAAATGTGTACCACGTTGACGAACGATAATGTTACCACTTTTTACAATGGAACCATCATGGCACTTAACACCAAGACGTTTGGATTCACTATCACGACCATTACGTGTACTGGACACACCTTTTTTATGTGCAAATAACTGCAAATCAAAAGTAAACATTAAGTTCACCTCCTACTTATCACTAAATTTTACAAATTCAGGATATTGTTTACAAATCTCTTGTAGACCAAGTATCATCGTTTTTAATATATCCTGACCACTTTGAGTGAATTCACCCGTAAGTGCTATATCACATTTTCCTGCGCCATTTGAATATTGCCCATTTTGTTTCGCCACCTCTTGTAAACCAAGTATAGCCGTACAAGTTAGTACGGACACAGCCGCACATACAATATCATAGCCAGGATCATCATATTCAGCATGGCCAGATACAGCACAAGCTTGTATTTCACCAGACTTTGCATGACTTATAGAAATAGAAATCATAATTAGCCCTGAATAGATTCGATGCGAACTTTAGTGAACGGCTGACGATGACCTTGACGACGACGGTAATTGGATTTAGCTTTATATTTGAAAACTAAAATCTTCTTTTCTTTACCATGTTTAAGTACTGTGCCTGTAACTTTTGCACCGTCCACAAGTGGAGTACCAACTTTAACGTCTGCATCATTAACTACAGTAAGAACTTCGTCAAATGTTACGGATTCGTTAGCAGCTGCTTCCAATTTTTCGATGGAAATAACATCACCTTCAGAAACGCGATATTGTTTACCACCAGTTTTAATAATTGCGTACATGATTACACCTCCTTGTTTTCGAACTCGCTGAATACGGTATTCATGACCGGGTCAAAGACCTGACCACGACATTTACAAACCTCTCCATGCGGCTGCATAGCTTAGGCGTACCCAAACTAATACTAATATAGTATACCGTATAGGTATAGGGCTGTCAATTAAAAAGCAAAGATTTATTAAACTACTTTAATGGTCGATACGTCCCATCTTCACTCACCGGAATCGACTTCCAACCGTCAAAAACAGGGAAGGTATCTTCCATTCTAAAATTTTGTAACCACATATGTATTGCAATAAGATTAGCGGTTTCTAGTTCATATAACTTCCATTCTACATCTATAAATCCTTCACTATTCAACAGCTCTACCTCTGCTTTTGGTTCTGGTACAAGAGCGTGTACTAAAAAGGTGCGTACTTTATTATCCGCTTTGTATATAAAAAAGGCACCGGTGCTAAGATCTCGTAGATACATAAATAAAGTACTATATAAACCTTCTTGTACCCCTTGTAATGCAGCAATGATATTGGCATCAATATCATCATAATCATCTACTACATATTCTTGCCGATCAACTTCCAAAATATAGGAGTCTAATCCCCCTTGGTTTTCCCAATAACTCTTTCTCCATTTTGACAAATCAGGTATATCCCCATTATCATAAAAGTTTTTAGCAACACTAATAGCCGTTTCTAAGGGCATCGTTTTTAAATAACGAACTTCAAAACTTTCATTTTTGATAATGATGTAGCCATTAAAAGTAACATCATACTGTCCATCGCTTTGCTTTGAAAACCCTACTGCCTGCAAATCGCTAAGATAATCGGAAAGCATCATGACCTGATTTAAGAACATAAAACATTGACCCGCCTTAATTTCGTTTACCACCATTTCCCAATTAAAATTGGTAGTACGGTGATATGCCATCTCTCCATCTCTTTGTTTAGATATATACAAATGGTTGTGCGGCCATGTATGAGGCAATAATCGTGGAACAAAATCTTTATTATCGGAAACCATACTGTAATAATATGCCGACTTTTCTACATTAGGTATCCCATCTACATACCCTTTTTCGTACGCATAAGCAAGGCCTTCTTGCCATAAACTTCGTATTTCTGGCAAATATTCCCAACGCCCATTAGCTATACGATCTGCATCATCTTTTTCAGCTTTTAAGAGAGCTTGTACCCCTAATTCAAGGTCACGGCGCACACCAAGCCCATGTAAAAGCATAAAGCCTATAAATGGCAATATATCTAAGTAGCGTTCTGCCGTTATTTTCTGAGAAGCTTGTTCTATCCAATATGCGGCTCTGCCCCAATCTTGTGGAACACCTTTAATACCACAAGCATAAGCGAATACACATTGCACCATACAGTATGTATTATCTGCCAGCGCACCCCGTTCATAAAAAGATACCCCTTTACGTCCATCGATAGGTCTACCGCCTTTTCCCCAAAAGTACATATCACCAGCTTCTTCTAGTGCATTGGGATCATTTAGGGCACTCCCTTTTTCATACCACGCTAAGGCGGCATCAAAATTTTTATCATCTTTTTCTGCGTAAATCCCACACCAATACATCATTTCAGGATTTCCTGCTGCAGCTCCCCGCTCCGCTACAGAGCGAGCTTTTTCGAATTGCTTCAAATCAATATATAAATTTCGTAAATTACCAGGAAATAAGGTAAATCCATTTTCTAGTGCTAACTCAAACCAATAAATAGCTTCTTCTTTAGCCAATGTTATATATTCTTTAACTTTGGATTGCACTAGACGATGCGTTAATTTTGAAAATAAATTTCTATGTTTAGACGCTACCCTTTGTTCTAATAATGCAGTAGCCACCTCTCCAATATAGGTGTAATCATTCCAATAAAACACATTGCCAATTACATACTGACAATACGCATCCCCTTGGTGTGCGGCTGCAAGCACTTTGGTAAAAGCTTCGCTAGGTGACATAATCGTAGTGTCGTTGCGCAGAACAGGTGTAATCGCCCCAGGGATACGAAGCAATTGAAGTACGCCAATAGCACTTCCTAGCCGCACCCCTTTCTGCAAATAATAATAACAAAGAGCATCATCTTTTGCTAATCCAGATCCATTCCACACAAACTCTGGCCCTGCAAACGTTCTACTTAAAAGCACACACGCCTCTGCATCTGGTTCGTCACTATCAGCTAAACGCTTTAGATCTATTTGTCCACGCAAAATGCGCTCTTTTTCCCAACAATTAAACACATCATTAAAGGCTTGTTGTACCTTATCATTAAAGTAAATTCCCATTCCGTACTTTCTTTTACACGCTCTAAAAAGCGTACGTCTCATAAAACTTCGATATAATCCTTTTGAACTAAGATTCTAAGGATAACAACGAATACGCTTCTCGCGTTAATTGTACATTACTTTCTAATTTAATAGTTTTCTGTAATTCTTCACTTAGTGCGTTTACTTTGCTCTTAGAAAAGCACGCAACCACATCAGGATGTGCTTCAATTAATACATCTTGCCGTAAGCGACCAGCTCGATACAAGTCTCGTAACTTACGCATAATTTGAATGCTTACCGTAGTTGCGGAAAGTTGAAATCCCGTTCCGCCACAGTGGTCGCAATTATCAAATAACAATGATTGTAAACTCTGATGTTCCCGTTTACGGGTCATCTCCACAAGTCCCAAAGAAGTCATACCGCATACCACCGTTTTAACCCGATCTGTACGCACTAATTTAGAAAGTAGTGCCAATAACTCATTTTGTTGCTCTTTTTTAGGCATATCAATAAAATCACAGATAATAATACCACCTAAATCGCGCAACTTAATTTGGCGGCAAATCTCAACAGCCGCTTCTTTATTAACTTCGAGTGCCGTTTCTCCAATAGTATGACTACGCCCTGTATAATGACCTGAGTTTACATCAATAACAGTTAAGGCTTCTGTAAAATCAAAGCGTAAAAAACCACCGGAAGCTAAATCGACAGTTTTATTCACCAACAAATCGAGTTGTTCTTCAATGTGATAATTACTAAAAATAGGTGTTCTCTCGGTGTGCAACTTAATCGTTAACGCATTGGTATTAGCATTAGCCTCCACTGTAGATGTTCGCTCCAACAAATTCATATACACTACTTTATTATCTACAGTTATACAATTAATATCATCACTCGTATAGTCACGCAATATACGATGCCAAAAATCAGCATCACTATAAATCTCGCTACCATTTTTAGCTACTTTAAAACGCTTTTGTAATTGTTGCCACGTGTGTAACAAATACTTCATATCAGTATGAATATCTGTAGCCGTCGCTTTTGTAGCGGCTGTACGAATAATAAATGATCCACCTTCAGCCATATAGGGTTCTGCTAAGCTTTTTAATGTATCTCGCAATTCAGGACTTGTAATTTTCTTTGAAATACAAAGTCCACTCGAAAAAGGAAGGTAAACCATAAAACGGCCAGCTAAACTAATGTCGGCAGTAACACGTGCACTTTTACCAAGCATTTCCTCTTTCACAACTTGCACCATAAGTCGCTGTCCCACGAACAACTTCCCCATGCCTTTAGTCTGTTTACCATGCTGTAAATTTAAATACGCATTTTGACCTTGTCCAATATCGACAAAGGCCGCCTGCATACCTGGCAACACATTGCGAACTACAGCCGCATAAATATGATTTACGGTAGTTTCTTCTCCACTACGTTCCAATACCAAATCAACGAGAGTTCCCTCTTCATCAACTACGGCCAGTCGCGTTTCTTCTGGCATTATGTTAGCTAAAATTTGTTTCATTAGGCTCCTCCTTTCTCACGGACAGATTTTATAAACTATAACATTATAATTTGTGTTTAGATTGCTATTCGTATTTATATCTCTAACGGCGTATAACGACCATTTTCAGTTTCTACTAAAATAGCTTCGCGATGAATTTCATAATCTTCACTAAGAGGCCATCCATAAGTATCAATGCCGAACTGCCAAAGTTCTCCTGGTTTCATTGTACCTTCTGGATAGATTCCAATGCCCATAGTAATAGTTACCATTCCATCATTAACCGTAGCCGTTAATGGTTCTTTGACGAAATGTTTAATATCAATAATACGCGTTTTCTTTGGGGTTACCTTTTCATAGCTAATTGTAGTCGCTTCATTAAACGGTTTTAAAAGTGCCTCCCAATCTGTATTTTCTGCCCTTTCATTAATAGGACCTGTTACATTATAAATCGCATAATTACAAATAGCCATCATCTTTTTTACAGGCCCGATTATCTCTTTCCCGGCTTTGACTTCAAGGCCACGCGGTGCCATTTTATTAAGACGTTCTATGATATCTTCCACCGTAGCATCATCTTCTAGAATATCCACATCTAAATATTCAGCAGAAGCGGTGATGCCAAGTGCCAAGGCAGAGGAAAAACTAATTTTCATATGGGGATTAAAGCCTTCTGAATATGCTGTTTTTATGCCCGCACGCAAAATCATACGTTCTACAGCCTGTGCATAATCCAAATGAGATAAAAAACGTAACTCTGGACCTTTATTTAAGGCCAAACGTAACTTTTTCATCGCGGCCATCCCCTCCTTTTGCATAATCTACAATCCATGTGTTAAGTTCCGCACATACATTACAACCATTACAAGATAAGCGGCGACAATCATGGGTCAATTGAGCTTCTACTGCACGCTTATATTCCATTTCTAAATATTTCTTACTTACTGTAGAATCTAAATGATCCCATGGTAAGGCTTCATCAAGTGCACGTTCACGCCGTGCAAAGTAAGCTGGATCTAAACCACAGGATTCAAAAGCTGCCATCCATTTATCATAGTAGAAGCTTTCTGTCCACCCATCAAATTTACACCCAGACTTCCAAGCTTCAATAACCACTTTGGAAAGACGACGATCACCGCGAGCAAACGCAGCTTCCATAAATCCCGTATAACCATCATGATAATGGTAAGAAATATTTCTACTATTGATAAGGGATTTTAAATACTGTTGTTTACGATGAATTTCTTCTACATCTTGTTGCCCATACCACTGATAAGGAGAGTGACTCTTCGGTACAAAGAAAGATACACTAACGGTAACCTTACCATTGCGTTTACCAGTAATTTCTCGATGTAAATCCAACACCTTATAAGCTAAATCAGCAATCCCAGCTACATCTTCATCCGTTTCTGTGGGAAGTCCCATCATAAAGTACAATTTCACCGTGCTCCAACCAGATTTAAATGCATTGGTACAAGCAGCCATTAAATCTTCTTCTGTAACCCCTTTATTTATTACATCACGCATACGTTGAGAACCAGCTTCTGGAGCAAAGGTAAGTCCACTTTTGCGAACTTGTTGTACCTTTTTAGCAATATCAATCGAAAAAGCGTCAATACGAAGCGATGGCAAGCTAACACTCACCTTTTTATCCTTAAATTCTTCCATAAGCATGTCTACTAATTTAGGTAGTTGTGAATAATCTGCAGAACTTAACGACATGAGAGAAATTTCATTGTAACCTGTACTAGCAATGATATCTTTTGCCATCTGAACCAACCGTTCTGGTGTACGTTCACGTACAGGGCGATACAACATACCCGCCTGACAGAATCGGCAACCACGTGTACACCCGCGGAATAATTCTAGCACAGCGCGATCATGAACAACATCGAGAAACGGAACTACAAAATTCGTTGGATAATGCACATGTTCCACATCTTCAATAATGCGCTTTTCTACATGTGCTGGCGCTTCCTCAGCTAATACTTTTATACCTGTAAAATCGCCGTTTTCATTGTACTGTGGCTCATATAAAGCAGGTACATACGTACCAGGTATTAGGGCCGCTTTGCGCAGAAAAGCCTCTTTCCCTTCAGGAAAACCGTTTGCTTTCTCAGCTTTATATAAATCGATAAATTCCATAGTCCATTCTTCGGACTCGCCTAAAGAAACAATATCAAAAAACTCTGCAATAGGTTCAATATTATATGCACAAGGTCCTCCCGCTAAAAGTAGTGGAAAGCTTATATCACGGTCTTTCGCATAAATAGGGATTCCTGCCAAATCCATCATATTGACAATATTGGTATAACTCATTTCATACTGCAGTGTGAAACCTAGCAAATCAAATGATTTGATAGGCGTCTTCGTTTCTAGTGAAAATAATGGGATATGTCGGCTACGCATCTGTTCTTCCATATCAAACCACGGGGCAAACACACGTTCTGCCACTGCATCTTGGCGTTCATTAATCAATGAATACAAGATTTTAATACCTAAATGGCTCATAGCGACTTCATATACATCAGGAAAAGCGAGTGCAAAAGATACATCTATATCTTTATGCTGCTTAATAACACTATTCCATTCGCCCCCGGTATAACGTGCCGGTTTCTGCACATGTTGTAACCAACTCGTCTTTAATTCAATCATCAAACCCCTCCCTGGATCTGTCCTGTATCTTTAAAATTTACAATTGGGGTTTCTACAAGAGAGAAACCCCAATATCAAAGCTTTCATATCAAGCCTCATAATTAGAACATAAATTGTTTACTACGAAGTGCAATATTTAATAATAAGCCTATACTTAGCATATTTGTGGTCAATGCACTAACGCCGTAGCTAATAAAAGGCAAGGGAATTCCCGTAACTGGCATAATACCGGTTGTCATTCCCACATTAATCAACAATTGAAAACACAACATGGACGTAATTCCCGTAGCAAGCAACATGCCAAACCGGTCATTTGCATTGCGAGCAATATAGATAGCGCGGTATAGTAATACAAGAAATAGTAACAGCACGATAACGCAGCCAATAAAGCCTAATTCTTCACCTACTACAGAAAAAATAAAGTCTGTGTGATTTTCCGGCAAAAAATTCAATTGACTTTGTGTCCCTTCAAATAAGCCTTTTCCTAATATAAATCCAGAACCAATAGCAATTTTAGACTGGATAATATGATACCCTGCACCAAAGGGGTCGATATTGGGATTTAAAAATACGAGAATACGAGATTTTTGGTAGTCTTTCAAAATAAACCAAGCAAACGGCATAAGTAAGACGGCTATCCCTACTATATTTTGAACTAAACGCATGCGAATACCTGCAATAAATACCATGCCAGCAAAAATAGCCAAATATACTAGTGATGTACCTAAGTCAGGCTGTCTAAATACTAAAAACGCAGGAATAGCCAAAAAGATAGAGATAGGTACAAGTGATTTATACGTATCTAGTTTATTAAACCGTTTTTCAATAATTTCGGCTAAACAAATAATTATCAAGAGTTTAGAAAATTCTGATGGTTGAATTGTTATCGGACCAATTTGAATCCACCGTTGCGCCCCTAGTGCAGATGTCCCTACAAACATAACCGCTAAGAGAACTAATAGTGTTACTAAGTAAATTGGTTTTGCAAAAGGCTTCAATTTTCGGTAGTCAAACCACTGCATAGCCACAACAAGACCTGCATTAACTAGAAAAAACAGAAATTGCTTACCTACTAAATCAGAACCACCAAGACCTATTTTATTTACATGAGTAGCACTACCAATAATTACAATGCCTATAGCTATTAAAGCCATCATGCAAAAGACGAGCATCCAATCCCAACCTCGCCATATACGTTGCCACATGTAAGCCTCCTAACGACGAATGTGGCGCCACATGCTGCCGTTTTGTCTATTAAATAAGTTATTTATTGTCTTAGCCACGCTTCTAGTCGCTTTTTGTGCTATCGTTTCAGAACTAGTTTCATCTATAGATCCAGGAGAAGCAGTATCTATACTCGCACCAACAACTGCAGGCGGAGAAATAGCAGGTTCTTTATCACCAACCGTTTTCTGATTTTCCAGATACTGTGCAAAACGATTGATAATATCATAATCTGCCCAATATTTTTCATCTATGAAATCAGCTAATGGTTCTAACATATAACCAAAATCATCTTCAATAGCCGCTTTATGAACACGCCCTTCTTGAATAGCACGTCTAATCGCATTACTAGCCGGTAATACGCTACCAAGACGTTCACTACCAGTAACATCCAGTACTTCATCAATAGAAAGTTCACCACCAAGGCGTTCATTAGGCATCTGATTTAACACTAATGCATAATCAAATAACCGGCGCTCATTGCAAAATTGCATAACGCGTTGTGCGTCACGCAAAGACATCCAAAAAGGTTCGGATACAATAAGAACACGATCAGTAGCCTTTAAAATACTTTCAAATGCGCGGCCTACACCAGCTGGTGCATCTACTAATACGTAATCATAGTCATTAGCTATCCGTTTTATCATTTTCATGTAGCCTTTACGCCCTATATCTTCCCATCGCTTTTGCTGATTAGCTGGCAAAAGTTGTAAATATGGAGCCACTTCTAAAAGTGCATCTTCTTTAAAGCAACGTTCTTTCCATACATCAAGGGCATCAAATAAAACATCATTTTCAGCACCAAGCATCATATCTAAATCGCGGAGACCAAAATCAGCATCTGCTAATAATACACGATGTCCACGTTTGGCTAATGTTGCCCCCAAGGCAGCTGTAACTGTAGTTTTACCTACACCACCTTTACCAGAGGCAATTGTTATAATTGTTCCCATATGATCCCCTTCTTTCTCTATTTATCGAACTGGTCCAACTACAGTTGTAATTGGCATATTTTTATTAGTTGTATTCGTATTTTCAGCTTTTTTATCTATTGCAGGTGTTTGTATGTTAAAGTAAGATTCCAAAATTGCTTTAACGATTGGTCCTGCTGAACCAGCACCAAAACCACCTTGTTCAACAAGAGCTACTACAACAATACGTGGTTTATCATAAGGTGCATACGCTACAAACCAACCATGGTCTTTACCATGTGCATTTTCAGCAGTTCCGGTCTTCCCCGCTACCGTAACAGGGAAGCCTTTGAATAGAGCTCCCGCTGTACCGCCTTCAGCAGTAACATCTCGAAGTCCATTGCGGACAATATCCATAACGGTTTTAGAAATAGGTAATATGCCTAATTTTTTTGGCCCAAAAATCTCTGCAGGCGTCCCGTCTCTATTATCAATACGACTCACCACATAAGGTTGATAACGGATGCCTCCATTTGCAACTTGAGCCATCATTATCGCCATTTGAATAGGTGTTACAAGAGTATAGGATTGTCCAATCGCCGCATCAAACGTTTCACCCAAATACCAATCTTGATCGAATACTTTGCGCTTATATTCCTCACTAGCAATATTACCGCGCGCTTCGCCCACAAGTGGAATGCCTGTTTTTTCACCTAAGCCAAATAGTTTTGCATACTTCGAAATGTTATCAATTCCAAGGCGATTCCCCATTTCGTAAAAGTAAACATTATCTGATTTTGCGAGTGCTGCATTAAAATCTAACCAACCAAGAGCTTCTCCATCAGCATTTCGTTTATCGATTAACCAATGACGGCCACTGTCAAAAATCTGTTCTTCTGGTGTTACCTTTTTCAGTTCTAATGCAGCGGCTCCTGTAATAATTTTAAACGGTGATCCTGGTGGGTACTCACCTGCAATTACCTTATTATCAAAAGGATGGTTAGGATTTGTATTTAGTTGATTCCACTGCGCAGAAGTAATGCCTTTAGAAAACCAATTTGGATTGAATTCTGGAGCACTTACCATCGCTAGTATGGCCCCCGTATTAGGATCCAATGCTATAACCGCCGCCCCCTGTGCGGGAATACCAGAGGTGCGAAGTTGTGTAATGGTATTGATAACCGCATCTTCTGCCGCTTTCTGTAAAGATAAATCAATCGTTAAGTGTATATCTTGTCCTGGCACTGTATCTTTACGACCGACTTCGGCCACTGGGCGACCAGTAGCATCTACTTCTACTTGACGACCACCATCATGCCCACGAAGTACATCATCATAAAAGCGCTCTAACCCTGCACGTCCAAGAATAGCTCCTGGTCCAATATCCGTATTAGGATTTTCAGTCTGCAGCTTTTGAATCTCTTCTTCACTCACTTCGCCTACATAGCCAAAAAGTTGTGAGGACATTGTATCATAAGGATAATAGCGAAGTGGTTCTACTTCGATAGTAACTCCTGGTAAATCATTAAGATGTTCTTCAATAGCCGTAACCATATCCATCGTAATGTCTGTAACTAAGCGGATTGGTTCATACCCATCTTTTTTATCGCTAATTTTTTTCTGAATACTTTCAGGTGTAGTTTTTAAAAGCGTCGCTAATTGTTTGATTTCTGCTTCTGAAATGCCTTTTCCTGTAGGCATAATCGATACAGTATACGCAGGACGTGAACTAACTAGAATTTGTCCATTGCGATCATACATAACGCCACGTGTAGCCGTCATGCTCAATACGCGCAAGCGATTCCCCTCTGCTTTTGATTTATAGTAATCTACTTCTACTACTTGTAAGTAAAATAGACGAACTACCAAAATAAAGAAAATGAATCCTACGATATAAAATAACGTATCGAAGCGCTCATGTTTATTCTTTTTATAAAGTGCTTCAAGCACGTGGATTCACTCCCTTTCTACCAAATATATTCATCTTTCGCTTCCATTCGCCAAACAAAGTGATGCACAACGAAAGCTAACATCGCATTAATCCATAATGTAGGCCAACCATACATAATAAAATATGTAAATGTCACATCTTCACGTGCTAGATATAACATACTCATACGCACCACCGCATCAATAAGCGTACCAATTACGACAGCCGCCATCGATAAATACCATTGTTCCTGGTATATTCGGTAGGTTGGAATAGTTAAAAGAATGGCCACCATGATATAGGGGAAAAAATGGATACCTAGAAAATTTCCAATAGCAATATCATGAAATAGGCCAGCAAAAATGGCTGCAATAATACCATTTTTACGCCCATGAATAATAGTAATAATAACTACACTTGTCAAAAAAATATTAGGTATCCAACCTCTTGTAAAAAGAAACGGGAATACTTGCCCCTGTAGGAAATAAGCCATCAAAGCAATGACTATATATACAATTAATCTCATTGTTTATCCGCCCCTTTTACCCCTTGTACCTGATCACGTTGTGTGTATGGTATAAGTTTAGGTGATAAGTTTGACGAATCTGGAGCAGCTTCACGAGAATTACGGATAACAAATACTTCCTCTACATTATTCACATCTGCTGCCGTTTGCACATTAGCGTGTTTCACAAATCCTTCTGAATCTTGTTCAATATTCACTGCATACCCCACAAGTAAGCCTTTCGGATATACGCCACCATAACCAGAAGTAACTAGAGTATCTCCTGCAAGCACATCACCTTCTTTAGCAATATTCACCATTCTAGGTACTGCACTGTTCCCATTACCGCGAAGAATAGAAGCTACACGGGATTCTGGCCGTTGCACAATGACACCAATCGCTGTACGAGGATCTAGTAAAGTTTGCACACGAGCAGAGTGTAAGTATACATCGCTAACAAATCCCACTACCCCACTGGGTACAACAATAGGCATATTCTTTTCAATCCCTTCCGCTGAACCGCGATCAATAGTAAAAGTATTGGTCCAACTCCCTCGATCACGAGTTACCACGTTAGCAAGTGTGACATCAAATTGTCCATGCGTGCGTTCGTATTCTAATAATTGACGAAGCCGCATGTTTTCCGCCACCACTTCCTCATAATTGACTTGTTTTTGCAAAAGTTCAGCTTTTTCGTTTTCTAGTTCAGAAATTCTTACTGTTCTACCAATCGCTTCATCAATCACTGTGATACCCGTATGTACCCCTTTCAAAGTACGTGCAGCTCCATAAGCCATGGGTGCCATCACATTTTCAATCGTAGCAGATACAAAAGGTACTGACGTTCGTTGTTTCCATGCATAACCTAACAATGCAACGAGAATGCAAAACACAGCAAGAAATACGATTAATTTGCGTTCTGATGAAAACATTAGGCTCTCCCTTCTCTATCTTTCGAAGCAATAATAAATCGATCCATGCGATCAAATTCTTTAAAAGCTAACCCTAACCCACGAGCTACTGCAAATCCTGGATCATTAGCAATATGAACAGGTACACCAATTTCTTTTGAAATCCGTTCACCAAAACCTGCCATCAACGCAGTCGCTCCTGTTAAAACAATTCCCCTATCCACAATATCTGCCGATAATTCTGGTGGAATCTGTTCTACTACACTACGGATAACTTCTAAAATACGCTGAAATGGCTCTTGTAATACCTGATACACTTCAGACTGATGAATCGAAATACGCTTTACTAAACCATTCTCCATATCGCGACCTGTAAATAAAAATTCTTCTTCTGAGTTTGGTTCTGCTACTGTTCCTAGCTGTAGTTTAATTTCCTCTACTGTCTCATTCGATACCAACACAGAAAAACATTGTTTTATATATTGTAAAATAGCTTCATTAAAATCATTGCCCCCAATACGGGCGGATTTTCCTACCACCATACCGCCAAGGGAAATAACACCTACATCAGTAGTTCCCCCACCAATGTCAATACACATATTTCCCACGGCTTCAAAAATAGGTAACCCCGCACCTAATGCTGCAGCTACTGGACTTTCAATCAAATGCGCTTCTCTTGCCCCAGCCTGCACGATGGCATCTGTCATCGCACGTTTTTCTACGTCCGTAATACCACACGGTACGCCCATAAGAACGCGAACACGACGCACCGCCTTAGGAGAGGCTTTGTGCATAAAATATTTAAGCATTGTCATAGTAACGCGATAATCGACAATTACACCATCTTGTAAGGGGCGCATTTCATCAAGCGTATCCGGCGTACGAATAAGCAAACGCTCTGCATCAAGTCCAACAGCCACAATACCTTCTTGTTTTGTATCGGTAGCCACTACCGATGGTTCCGACACAACAACACCTCTGCCATCCACAAAAACATTTGTCGTTGTCGTGCCAATATCTATACCTAAATCCCTCGTAAGAGATTGAAACAAATTCGCCATTAATGAGTATTCTCCTTATTAAAGTTCATCATTTAATGATACCATATTTTTGTCGATTTTTTAAGAAAAACATACCTAAATATACCCGTGTTCTGCTAGGCTGATAAACTTGCCATCACCTATAATAATATGGTCAAGCACAGGGATTCCCATTACAGCACCCGCTGCAACGAATGTGCGAGTTACTTTAATATCATCTTCGCTTGGTATGGGATCACCAGATGGATGATTATGAATGAGAACCAAGGCTGCTGCGTTACCATCGATAGCTCTTCTAAACACAGCACGTGGTTCTGCCATACTCGCAGTAAGGCCACCAATCGACACCGTGTCTACTTGTATAAGCTTATTTTTAGATGTCAAAAGTGCAGCACAAAAATGTTCTTGTCGTTTATAGCGTAAACGTTCCATCATATAAGCTGCTACCGCTTTAGGACTACTAAAATCTTCATATAAGGATTTTACGTGCAGTTGACTTAATCGCCGCCCTAATTCAATAGCTGCACAAATCGTAACAGCTTTATCTTCTCCAATCCCCTTCACCATTTTCAATTGAGACACCGTCACCAGATTTAGTCCTGATGCACCGCCATGTATAGAATGAAGCACTTCTTTTGACATCTCAATGACCGATGTTCCCTTTCTACCTGTACGTAATAAAATGGCAAGTAGTTCTGCATTACTCAACTTATCTGCCCCATATTTTAAAAATTTTTCTCTTGGCCGTTCTTCTACTGGTAAATCTCGAATACATAATTTTGTCATACTACCACCTCTTACACTTTCTTTACGCAATCAGTTATTTTTACCTATAACAAAAAGGATAGGTCCAAAGACCTACCCTTTTATTTCTGGATAGACGCAGTCATGCAATCTTTATCCATTTTATTCAATTCTGTTACCACATACTCTATGGGTAATCCCACCACATTAGAATAGGAGCCATTTATCTTTCTGACAAACACAGCCCCTTTCCCTTGTATGCCATAGGCTCCTGCTTTATCAAAAGGTTCCCCCGTATTAAGATACCATTCAATATCTGTAGGCATTAATTGTTTAAAGAAAACTTCTGTCGTTATAACAAAGCTTTTTATCTGCGCACCTTGTATTAAAGCTACCCCTGTCATAACTTCATGTTTTTTGCCCGATAGCCGATTTAACATCGCTTTCGCATCATTTCTATCTATAGGCTTTCCCAATATATTACCATCTAATACGACAATAGTATCGGCACCAATAACAATGGAATCATCCACATTCGACGGTAAAACGGCCGCTTTGGCTTTCTCCACAGCTTGCATTTCTACCAACTGTTGAGGTGGTAATTCAAAATTATTTTGTTCTTCATAGTCACTATCTACCACTTCAAAGTCAAGACCTACTTGTGCAAATAATTCTTTACGACGTGGCGATTGCGAGGCCAAAAATAACTTCATCTATTTCCCCTCTGCCGTTTTTTCAGCATCTTCTTTATTGCCTTCTGCCTCAGCTTTTTCTTGCATTTGTGCCAAATACGTATCAGGGTCTTCCCCATGCTTTACAGCATCCTCACGCAGAAGAGCATAAAAAACAACTTCTTCTTGTGTCGTTTTTGCTCGTTTCCCTAAAAATTGACTAAGAACATCAAAAAATTCATCTTCTAATTTCAGAAGTAAACGTCCATGCTTTACCTTTTTGCCATTAATAACAGCATAGGCCATCGCCCAGACTTTTCGAGAGTCTACAGAAGATAATTTACGATATTTATAACGGAATTTTAATTGTCCCATAAACTCCTGATGAAATGCATAACAACCATCTATGAGTTCATAAGGCAATACCATTTGTTTCTTACCTAACAATGTTTTTTCATCAATAATAAATGCATCCTTTGTCAATGTATAAGTATATTGGCTAGCTGCTTGTTTAACTAAAACAATAAGAGCAAACACTTCAATAAAATACTGTGCCAACAATATTTGTCCATGTTCAATAGATAATTTTGTTGTATATACCATAAATCCAAGAACAATAATCACAAATGCGCCAACCACCAAGGCGCCACTCATATTTCGTCTAGATTGTTCCTGATATAAAATTTCACTTTCCTGAATACTTCTATACATGTATATAAACTCCCACAGAAATGTATTATGGATAAATAATGTAAAAAGACATAACTTAATTATAACCAATGTATCTCTTTTTTTCCATACATTTTCTTCCGTCTTTGTGTGTATAAATAAAAAAAGCCACTCTGCATAGTACTAAAGATATATAAATCTTCTCTATGCATAGTGACTTTTTATAACGTATTTATATAACGCTCTACACTAAACGATTACTGCTGCGCCAAACGCATAGTATCACGAGCAATTACAATTTCTTCGTTTGTAGGAATTACGAAAATTTTAACTTTTGAATCAGGTGTGCTGATTTCTTTTTCTTCCCCACGAACTTTATTTGCTTCTAAGTCAAGTTTAGCGCCAATAGCCTCTAAACCGTTGCAAACTTCTGCACGGTTATCAATACCATTTTCTCCGATACCTGCCGTAAATACAACAGCATCAACTCTACCCATAGTCGTTGCATAAGCACCAACACGAGAACGTACTTTTCTATGGAACATATCAAGTGCCAACTGTGCACGTTCATTTCCTTCTTTAGCCGCATCTTCAATAACGCGGAAGTCATTAGATACACCGGAAATGCCAAGTACCCCAGATTCTTTATTCATAAGATCATTAACATCACGAAGCGTTAAATTCCAAGCATCCATAATATAAGAAATAATAGCAGGGTCTATATCTCCGCAACGAGTTCCCATGATCAAACCAGAAAGTGGAGTGAATCCCATGGAAGTATCGATAGATTTTCCTCCTTTAATAGCACTTACAGAAGAACCATTCCCTAAGTGACAAGTGATAATATTGATATCTTCTACGTTTTTACCCATTAATTCAGCACAACGTTCTGTTACATATTTATGAGAAGTCCCATGGAAACCATAGCGACGAATACCAAGTTCTGTATACGCTGCATATGGAAGGCCATATAAAAATGCCGTTTCAGGCATAGTCTGATGGAAAGCAGTGTCAAATACAGCAACTTGAGGAATGTTTGGCATGATGGCTTTACATGCTTCAATCCCTTCAATATTAGCAGGATTGTGAAGCGGTGCGAATTTAATGCAATCATGAAGCGCTTTCATAACATCATCATCAATAAGAACAGAATCAGCAAATTTTTCAGCACCATGAACAACACGATGACCAACCGCATCAATTTCTTCCATGGATTTAATTACACCATATTCAGCATCTACAAGAATATCCAACAAAATTTTTAATGCTTCTTTGTGATTCAACACAGGCGCAACACGTTCTAATTTTTCACCTTCTGGACGTTTGTGCGTAAAAATAGCATCTTCAGCACCAATTTTTTCAAACTGGCCTTTTGCCATTACATTTTCATTTGTCATATCAACTAATTGATATTTTAAAGAAGAACTACCACAATTTACTACTAATACTTTCATTTACTAGAACCCTCTTTCTTGTGCGTAACTTGGATTTTGTCTGCTACATAATCCACAATGCTTTGTCCTTCAGCATCATCTGTACGATACTGATACACAATATTCCACAATACATCATTATCAGTAAAGACATATTGTAAAAGACTAAATTTCATATCATTTTGTCCAATAAACGTAATAGTCTGTTTCAAGGCAGGTATGCCAGAAAGCATAATATTTGTACTTTCTGATTTTACTATCTTGAAATTCTGGACACTCTTCATCGCATTGAGTTCATCATTTATCAAACCTTGCGGTGTTTGCTGTGGTTTACCGGTTGGCAAATACGCCTCTACATTAACTAAAACCTTGCTATTGGAACCCGCATAGCTATCTATAGGATCTCCTTTTTTAGTTGCAGTAATTGTAGAATTATAACCCAACTCAAATGGCGATGGAATTATGACTTCAGAATTGCTTGCTTTAATTACTTGGTTACCAAAACTATACTTATCTAATACGTTATCTGAACCACACCCAGATACAACCATAACAACAAGTATACTCAGTAGGAGTAGAACTTTTTTCATTCACACACCTCACTTTAATAATTCATATCGATTATAGCACTTAGAGGTTTACATAGGCAATAACCGTCCTATAGATAGCATTACGCTATTATATGTATTAATCATTGTATATATGCCATCTTTGCATGATTTATATTGGCACTGTAATAACCAACAATTACCATAATAACCATGTTATAATATATTTATTAAATATGAATCAGATGTCGAATTATACTGGACAACTATCATTTTTATTAAACTTACATTAAGCTTATTTCATTAAAACTTATTTTGTAACATGTAATAAAAGAAAGGTTATTATGGATACTATTGGTATTGTAGCAGAATATAATCCCTTCCACTTAGGACACGCTCATCAATTATCCTATTTAACTGAACGCTGGCCAGATGCACTGCGCATTATTGTCATGAGCGGTTCCTTCGTTCAACGTGGAACCCCTGCCTATTTCAGCAAATTTAATAGAGCGTACTGGGCACTATTGGGCGGGGCTGACATCGTCATTGAACTGCCTACCGTTTATGCACTTCGCAGTGCAGAGATATTCGCTAGTGGCGCCTTACGCCTTATGAATAAACTAGGAATAAACGCTTTTTCTTTTGGATCTGAAATTACCAATCTAGATTTATTAATGTCTACCGCTGAAATTAGTGAACGCCCAGAGGTACAAGATCGCATAAAAGCACTTCTAAAACAAGGATACTCATACAATGTCGCACAACGTCAAGCTATTAATGAATTTGCCCCCTATGCCCAGCAGATTCTAACAAATCCCAATGCCCTACTAGGCTTAGAATACTTGCGAGCCCTTCGTCGTTATAATTTGCCACTAACACCAATCTTGATAGAGCGCAACGGCAATTACCATGAAACCGCGCTGCCAGAACTAGAAGAGAAATCACCATCTGCCACAGCATTGCGGAAAGCGTTAACAGAAGTGAAAATAAAAGGCCTTCATCGTTATAGTGATGAATTACTCCGCTATTTCCCTGAAGAAATTGGACAGCAAGTACTACTTGCGATGGAACAAGGCGAACATCTACAAATAGAGCGGTATTATGATTTAATCCACTACACGAGTCGTCTCTATACACCCGAGCAACTAGCATTGTTAGGCGATTTTACAGAAGGAATAGAAAATCGTTGGAAAAAAGCAAGTATCTGGCAAAATTGGATGCATTGTCGTGAAGAAATAAAATCAAAACGTTATTCCTATGCACGCATTGACCGCATGGCTGCATATACCGTTCTACATATGCAAACTAGTCTATTAAAAAAAGCTCATCAAATAGGTCCTACTTATGCACGCTTATTAGGATTTACAGAAGCTGGACGAAATTGGTTGCGTTGCAATATTAACACTATTCCTATCGTACAAAAATGGGCTCCCTTCTGCAAGCAAGCAACTGGTATAACCGAGGAAATGGCAAAACTAGATTCGCTCGCAACAGACATTCAACTGTCCTGTTTTGCCAATCCACAAACCCGTAAAGGTGGAGTCGATTATACCTATACACCATACTATCTAAAAGAAAATGTATAGCAAGCGGTTATCTATTTCGCCAACTTACGTCGACTCAACAGTCTAAAGACAATGATACAAAAGGCAGAAAATATGCAATATACAGCATATTTTCTGCCTTTTTATTGATCTTGTACATTAAACCGGTTCCAATACAACCTGGTCTACCCCATCATACTCTAGAAGCTCTACAGAGACTTTTTCACGATGAGAAGTTGGTATGTTTTTACCTACATAATCTGCTCTAATAGGTAATTCTCTATGACCACGATCCACTAATACAGCAAGTTGGATCGCTCGAGGACGGCCTGCGTCCATCAATGCATTCATAGCAGAACGAATTGTGCGGCCGGTAAACAAAACATCATCAATCAGAATAACGAGTTTATTTGTTGTATCTACGGTAAATGTATCTCCTTCTTTGGGATAAGTATCACGATCATCACGATAATTAGATACATTCATATTAGCAATTTCAAACGTTTTACCTTCAATAGCCTCTAGCTGTTTCTGCAAGCGTTGTGCTAAATATACCCCACGTCGTTCAACTCCGATAATAATCGCATTATCTAGGCCTTTATTGCGTTCCAAGATTTCATGGCTTATACGGCGAATTGCACGCATAATCCCTTGTTCATCCATCAATATATTTTTTTCTTCCATAATATCACCTTAATTATTTATTATGTTCTTTTGCATAGGCAATACAATCTAAAAAATCCTGTGGCAGTTCTGCTTCAAAATGCATTTGCTTATCCGTAATGGGATGCACTAAATCTAATGTCCGGGAATGCAAAGCTTGTCCTACAATAGGAAATTCCATCTTGCGATAACCATAAAAAGGATCATTTACTACTGGATGACCAATATGGGCTAAATGAACACGAATTTGATGCGTTCGTCCTGTTTCTAAAATACATTCAATTAAAGTATGTTGTCCATAGCGTTCTACTACATTAAAATGTGTAACGGCTTCTTTACTATTTGTAAACGTCACCGCCATTTTCATGCGATCCTTAGGATGTCGACCAATAGGAGCTTTAATTGTCCCATGATCTTCTACAATATTACCATGAACAATGGCATAATAGGACCGCTTCGCAGAATGATTTTTTACTTGTTCAGCTAATCCAATATGTGCCATATCATTTTTAGCCGCCATCATAACACCTGAAGTATCTTTATCTAAACGGTGGACAATACCTGGCCTAATCGCCCCATTAATGCCCGATAAATCTTTACAATGAAACAAGAGTGCATTTACAAGCGTTCCCGTATAATTGCCAAGAGCAGGATGCACGACCATACCACGCACCTTATTCACGATAATAATATCATGATCTTCATATAAAATATCCATAGGGATATCTTCTGGCTTCACATCTAACGATTGTGGTTCAGGCACATTAACCTGAATAACCATACCTTCACTCAGCTTTAAATTTGCTTTTGCTGGTTTTCCATTAATAGTAGCCGCCCCATCTTTGATTAAGCCTTGCACATAACTACGTGAGCTGTTCATCTGTTCCGTTAAATATACATCGAGACGCGTACCTATTGCAGGCGCTGTCACTATAAACTCTAATGTTTCCATACTTCTCTACTCCACTTGTACTCTTGATTTCTATACAACTTGCAAGTTTATAAATAAGTTATTCACAATCAGCTTTCCAAATGTAATAAGCAATAATAGTAACACCTATACAAATCCCAATGTCAGCAATATTAAAAATAGGCCAAATTCTAAAATCAAAAAAATCTACTACAGCCCCATATGCAAAGCGATTATAAGCATTACCTAAAGTCCCAGCCATCAACATCCCTGCGGCTATTTTTAAACTTGTAGAACCTTCAGAAATCTTATGTTTAAACTTAAGGAATACACCAACCATAACGACTGCAATTAACAAAAAGAAAATACGTTGATCATTTAAAATTCCAAAAGCAGCACCATAATTTAAAATATATGTAAGATGAAACACATTCGGTATAACAGGCACTGATTCGCCTAGTACAAAATGTGTTTGTATTAAATGTTTAGTAAATAAATCCAACAATAACCAAATTAAAAAAACTAAATAGAACACATTCTTTCCCTTCTATTTACAGACAATAAAAAAGACTAGCACATAGATGTTAGCCCTACTGTTTCTATTATGACATAATAGAGGCATAAAAAAAAGAGCTCTCTTAGAGAGCTCTTTAATTTTTTATTATTCTGCAGCAGAAATTGTGCCTACTGGGCAAACGGATTCACAAGAACCGCAATCAATGCAAGTGTCGTTAATTTCGTATTTAACTTCACCTTCAGAAATAGCGCCTACTGGGCAAACAGATGCACAAGAACCACATTTAATACATTCATCACCGATAACTCTCATGGCAATACCTCCATAATATTATAACTTTATTGATTATCAATTATAAGGATAACCCTTTAATTCTGTTCTCATTATTGCATGAATTTTAGGGATTGTCAAATGATTACCATCAATTTAATCATAATTTTTAAGCAATTAACACTATCAAAAAAATCATTAATAACGCCTATATTTAGCTATTTTGATATGTATTTTCATTTATTATTTCTTTTCATCTAACAACCTCTATCTCTATTTTTTTCATTCTCATTTAAAACCCAAACAGACATTATACAAGGCAATCAATTCTCATTATTTGATACGAATAATGCAATTAATATATCTATATATAAATTGATAACTTTATCAAAGATCTTTTATAAAACAAAATGAGAGCCACACAAAAGTTGTGGCCCTCATTTTGTTCTGTTGAGAGTATTTATATAATAAACTAAAGCGCTGTCCAATTCGCCTTAATTTTATTATATCAATATTATGATATAAAATTATTTAAGCATCGCTAGCATAGTACCAGCTGCAACAGCTGTACCAATAACACCTGCTACATTTGGTCCCATCGCATGCATTAACAAGAAGTTAGCTGGATTCGCTTTCGCTCCCACAATTTGCGATACGCGGGCAGCCATTGGAACTGCAGACACCCCTGCTGAACCAATAAGTGGATTCGTTTTACCACCATCAAGCATACACATAATTCTGCCAAATATAACTCCACCTGCTGTACCAGCAATAAATGCAACTAAGCCTAAACAGATAATAAGAATCGTCTGTACATTCAAAAAGCTATCCGCATTCATAGTCAAACCAGTACCTGTAGCCAAGAAAATAGTTACTATATTAATAATTGCATTTTCTGCTGTATCCGCTAAACGACCAGTAACACCAGATTCACGGAATAAGTTTCCTAACATTAACATGCCTAATAAGGACGTAATTGGCGGCAATAACAAAGAAATAAAAATAGTCGAAACTACTGGAAAAGCAATACGTTCAAAGCGCGATACTTCACGTAATTGTTCCATTACAATAGCTCGATTCTTTTTATTGGTAAATAACTGCATAATAGGTGGCTGAATAAGAGGCACTAAAGACATATAAGAATAGGCAGCTACTGCAATAGCACCTAATAATTCAGGAGCCATTTGTGCCGCTAAATAAATAGATGTAGGCCCATCGGCACCACCAATAATCCCTATAGCACCAGCTTGTTGCGCTGTAAATCCCAACATCATAGCGCCACCAAGTGCAACAAAAACACCAATTTGTGCCGCAGCTCCTAATAATAAAGTCTTAGGGTTTGCAAGAAGAGGACCGAAATCAGTCATTGCGCCAACGCCAAGAAAAATTAATGGAGGAAAAATTTCATCATGTACCCCCATCAAAATTAAACTCATGACACCTTCTTCAAAACCATTTCGTGGTAAGTTAGCAAGAATACACCCAAAGGCAATTGGACCTAATAAAAGAGGTTCAAAGTTTTTAGCAAATGCCAAATATAATAAAATACTTGCAACTATAATCATAATGGCATTACCCATATTAAATACAATAAAGCCACTGCCGTCCCAAACAGACTGTAACGCTACACTAAAAGCATCCATAGTATCAACCCAAATAGCTTAATACGATCATTAGGTCCTAATTAATAGAAAATAGACTAATAACTGTATTCAACTATTCATCCTCCTTCCTTATCACAACACTTTCAATATCCTATTTTTTATTTTTAGTAGGATCAACTTTATGTACAAATGATATAAGCAACCATATGCTCATTAGTACAGCAAAAACAATGGACATATTAATGACCATCACTAATACTGGATTCGAAGTCATTTTCTCCCCTCCTTTCTTAATACAAAAAATCATGTCTATAGCTAAAATTTCATAACTATACATTTTAAATAAAATTATAAATAATAACTTTCATATTTGATAATATATTCTTCATATTTTTACATTGTTTTCTAATATTTTGAAATAATAATTTATGATCATTTATTTTATTGTATCATAAATTATACTTTTAAGAAACAAAAAGCATAAAAAAATTAATTTAATCCTATGATTAATCGATATAATCATTGATTAATTTTCAAGTTATATCTATTTTTTGCAATTATATACAAAATATATTATGTTAATACATTGTATGCAAATATGTTCATGCTTACATTTAAAAATAGGATTATAGGACAAAAGTATATTGTAAAATATAAGTATTTAAGTGATATAACAAAAGAGGAGCCTATTGGCTCCTCTTTTGTTCTGTTGAGTATTAAGTTTGTATAATTAATTGACTATATGTTGTCCAACACATTTAGCCTCAATATAGATATATCGTGCTATCTAAACATATAAAATATAGATTCATAGTTGTGTAAATTAAATTTATAACTTTAACTGCTAAAACTATAAATCTAGGAAATTCGCATTTAGAAGAATGGCCATACCATTGGAATTACAATTAAACTTACGATGAAGCATACGATAACCAATGGAACACCTGCTTTTACATAATCCATGAATGCATACTGACCAGGACCAAGTACCAATGTATTTGGCGGTGTACCTACTGGAGTCGCAAATGCACAAGATGCGGCTACACCAATCGCCATCAATACGGCATGTGGATCTGCCCCCATACCTTTTGCAATAGCAATACCGATTGGAGCTAATAACGCAGTAGATGCCGTATTAGACATAAACTGTGTCATTGTACAAGATAAAAGGAATAATACTGCTGTAGCAAATACTGGAGATGGATTATCACCCATAACACCAAGAACTGCATTAGCAATTAACTGACCTGCACCAGATTTATCTAGTGCACCAGCTACTGGCATCATACCAGCAAACAAGAAAATAGTAACCCAGTCAATAGACTGATATGCTTGTTTTTCTTTTAAACAACCAAGTAATACACAAAGAAGAGCACCAATAATCGCTACTAAGTGGAGTGGTAACTTAATCCCCATATCTTTTAAGGTATCGCCAAGAATCATAACAAGAACTACGCCTACTAAAATAGCTCCAGCATAGAATTGTTTCTTAGGATCTTCATTAATATCTTCAGCGGCAACTTCTTGCTCTACATCTACATCTCCACTAATAGCATGATTTGGCAAGAACCGTTTGCCCACTGTCATCATAAAAGCGATAGTAGCAACTGTTAAAGGAATGCCAATCCATGCAAATTCAAAGAATCCGAATGGTGCAATACCAGCTTTAGTTAATGCACCATTAACGATAATGTTAGGCGGTGTACCAACCAAAGTAATAATACCACCAATACCTGCAGCAAATGCCATTGGCATTAACTGACGAGATGCAGATAATCCAGAAACCTGACAAATACCAACAATTACTGGAAGTAATGCTGCTGCTGTGCCTGTATTAGAAAGTACTGCAGACATTAATGCTGTAACAAGCATAATAGCAAACATCAAACGATTTTCACCTTTACCGGCTTTTTTTACTACGGTAATACCAATTTTCTGCGCTAAACCAGTATAGAATAATGCAGCACCAACTACGAACATACCTGCAAATAATACTACTGTATTATCAGATAACCCGGAAAATACTTCTTTAGAGCTAATAATACCCATTAAACCAAGTGTAACAGCACCACCGATGGAAGTAACTGCTAAAGGAATGATTTCTGTAACAAACAAAATAGCCATAATAGCTAATACGATTAAAGTTTGTATTGCTGGTGACATAATATCTCCTTTCCTTCATAGTAATTTAACAATGTATAGACGAATAATAATCGATTATTATTAATATTTATAGCTAAATATTAAATTTTAAAATTAAGTAATTGTCGATTATTATTCAAGGCTTTACTTTTTATCTTTTTTATAAACTGTTGAGGTGGTAAAAATTGCCGAGCATTGCTGCTCGGCAATTTTACCGAACAATCTGTATACACAGATGTTTGATACTTTATAAAGTCAATCTTCTATTAGAAGAATGGCCATACGATTGGGATTATGATTAAGCTTACAATGAAACAAACCACGATTAATGGAAGACCTGCTTTTACATAATCCATAAATGCATATTGGCCAGGGCCAAGTACTAATGTATTTGGAGGTGTACCTACTGGAGTGGCAAATGCACAAGATGCGGCTACACCAATCGCCATCAACACGGCATGTGGATCGGCTCCCATACCTTTTGCAATAGCGATACCGATAGGTGCTAACAATGCACAAGATGCTGTATTAGACATAAACTGTGTCATTGTGCAAGAAAGAAGGAATAATACTGCAGTTGCAAATACAGGAGATGGATTATCACCCATAACGCCAAGTACAGCATTAGCAATTAATTGACCTGCACCAGATTTATCTAATGCACCAGCTACTGGCATCATACCAGCAAACAAGAAAATAGTAACCCAGTCAATAGAGTTATAGGCTTGTTTTTCTTTCAAGCAACCTAATAATACGCAAAGAAGTGCACCAATAATAGCTACTAAGTGAAGAGGTAAATTAATACCCATATCTTTTAAGGTATCACCAAGAATCATAATAATAACTACACCTACTAAAATAGCGCCAGCATAGAATTGTTTCTTAGGATCTTCATTAATATCTTCAGCAGCAACTTCTTGCTCTACATCTACGTTTCCGCTAATAGCATGATTTGGCAAGAAACGTTTACCAACCAACATCATAAATGCAATGGAGGCCACTGTTAAAGGTACTCCAATCCATGCAAATTCAAAGAAACCGAATGGTGCGATACCAGCTTTAGTTAATGCACCATTAACGATAATGTTAGGCGGTGTACCAACTAATGTAATAATACCACCAATACCTGCAGCAAATGCCATTGGCATTAACTGACGAGCAGCAGATAGTCCAGAAACTTGGCAAATACCAACTACTACTGGAAGTAACGCTGCTGCTGTACCAGTATTAGAAAGTACAGAAGACATACCAGCTGTTACAAGCATGATGGCAAGCATCAAACGATTTTCGCCTTTACCTGCTTTTTTAACTACAGTAATACCAATTTTTTGTGCTAAACCAGTATAAAATAATGCAGCACCAACTACGAACATGCCTGCAAATAATACTACTGTACTATCGGATAAACCAGAGAAAACTTCTTTAGAAGTAATAACACCCATCAAACCAAGAGCAACTGCACCACCAATGGAAGTGATTGCTAGTGGAATAATTTCAGTGACGAATAAAATCGCCATAACTAGAAGAACCAATAAGGTCTGCACTGCAGGACTCATACGTATCATCTCCTCAACAGAATGTATCCAGATACGTGTATTTTCAGAATGCAGTTAGGCTATATGGAAAATATGATATAAGAACATGTGCCAATAGCAACTAACATACATAGTGTAACAAGACCACCTTCGATAGTCTTTGGATACCCAAAGTGAACAATTTCACCAAAGATTCCTCTTCTATTCAAGAAACTGTACTTGGTACGTTTCTGAAACCACAACGCTTTACGTTCTGGACCAATGATAATAGCAGTTACTGCAAACACGACAAGTGCGAAAAGAGCGCATGCAAATAGTTTATACGCTACGGATAACTCCATTGTACAAATCCTTTCATGTCCTCCACCGACTTGCCGGTTTGCGGAACTACAAAAAATTATTTCATCATAGCTAACATAGTACCAGCTGCAACAGCTGTACCAATAACACCTGCTACGTTTGGACCCATAGCATGCATTAATAAGAAGTTAGCAGGGTTAGATTTGGAACCCACAATCTGGGATACACGGGCAGCCATTGGAACGGCAGATACACCGGCAGAACCGATAAGTGGATTAGTTTTGCCACCGTCAGCCCAACACATAAGTTTACCAAAGATAACACCACCAGCAGTACCGCCGATGAAAGCTACAAGGCCAAGGCAGATAATTAACAATGTTTGTAAGTTTAAGAAGCTTTCCGCATTCATTGTTAAACCAGTACCAGTTGCCAAGAAAATTGTTACCGTGTTAATTAACGCATTTTCTGCTGTATCAGCCAAACGACCAGTTACACCAGATTCACGGAATAAGTTACCAAGCATTAACATCCCTAATAAGGAACAGATTGGAGGTAATAATAAAGAAATGAAAATTGTAGAAACAACTGGGAACACGATTTTTTCAAAACGTGTAACTTCGCGAAGCTGTTCCATAACGATACAACGATCTTCATGTGTAGTAAATAATTTCATTACTGGAGGTTGAATCAATGGAACTAGGGACATATAAGAATATGCCGCAACGGCGATTGCCCCAAGAAGTTCTGGCGCCAATTTAGTTGCAAGGTAGATAGATGTAGGGCCATCAGCACCACCGATGATACCAATAGCTGCAGCCTGTTTAGCTGTAAAACCAAGCATCATAGCGCCACCAAGAGCAACGAATACACCAATCTGAGCTGCTGCACCTAAAAGCAATGTTTTAGGATTCGCAATTAATGGACCAAAGTCTGTCATGGCACCTACGCCCATGAAAATCAATGGAGGGAAAATTTCATATTTAATACCAGCACCAATAAGTGCCATAACGCCTTCTTCAAAACCATTACGTGGAAGGTTTGCAAGAATACAACCGAATGCGATTGGACCAAGAAGTAATGGTTCGAAGTCTTTCGCGAAGGCCATGTATAAAAGAATACAGCCTACAGCGATCATGATGGCATGACCTGCAGTGAAAGCAACGAAGCCACTATCTGTCCAAACAGATTCCAGTGCTACGATAAATGCATCCATGTATATATCTCCTTTTAATAAACAGTATTACTAAATTGCTAAGCTGAATTAGCCAAGAACTACTAGTACATCGCCAGTTGCAACGGATTGGTTAGCAGCCACGCGAACTTCAGATACAGTACCATCATTTGGAGCATAAATTTCGTTCTGCATTTTCATAGCTTCTAATACGCAAAGTAAGTCGCCTTTTTTAACTGCAGCACCTGCGGATACTGCAACGGAAAGGATTTTACCTGGCATTGGAGCTTTAACAGTTGCTGCGCCAGCTGGAACTGGAGCCGCTGCTGGAGCCGCTGCTGGAGCCGCTGCTGGAGCTGGAGCTGGAGCTGCTGCTGGAGCTGCTTTAGGAGCTGCCACTGGAGCTGCTGCGCCACCAACTTCATTAACTTCTACATCGTATGCTGTACCATTTACTGTAACAGTGAATTTTTTCATTATAAGATTCCTCCCGAACAAATTTTGTCATATTTGACAATCCAAAAAGGTAGATTACATTCTACCGCTTAAACGACCATCTAATTTCCAACCAGTACTATGAACTGTTGGACGAATAGATGCAATGGCATCACTAGAGTAGCCCATTGCTACAATAGCACCTGTGATTGCCGCTACAATAGCGTCATTGCTAGCGGTAGGAGCTGCCACTGCTGCTGGAGCTGCAGCTGCAACTGGAGTTGCTTCTACCGGTTCAGACTTTTTTTTTGTTGGGTCAATCATATGGATTAATACCATGATGCCCCAAATTGCGATTAGCACGGCAAATACGATAGACATATTAATAGCCATGATTAACCAAGGGTTTGATGTCATAATCTCCATCCTTTCTATAAAAGTATAAATAATACAAGTTATTATGTGCCTCAATTATAATAACATAATCATTATACAATATTATAATGGAATATTGCCATGTTTTTTAGCAGGACGTTGTTCACGTTTGCTAAATAACATTGCCAATGCATTAATAACTGCAGGGCGAGTTTGTTTAGGTTCGATTACAACATCTACGAAGCCACGTTCAGCAGCTTTGTATGGAGTAGCAAATTCTTCAACGTATTTTGCAGTTTTTTCATCTTTGTCTGCGTCTTTCTTGAAGATAATATTCGCTGCACCAGCAGGACCCATAACTGCGATTTCAGATGTAGGCCATGCAAATACTTGGTCAGCACCTAAGTCTTGAGAACACATTGCAAGGTAGGAACCACCGTAAGCTTTACGAGTAATAACTGTAATTTTTGGTACAGTTGCTTCAGAGTAAGCATACAACATTTTAGCGCCGTGACGGATGATACCGCCCCATTCCTGATTAGTGCCTGGCAAGAAACCTGGTACATCAACGAAGTTAACGATAGGAATATTGAATGCATCACAGAAACGAATAAAACGAGAAGATTTATCAGATGCATTGATATCCAAGCAACCTGCCATTACTTTTGGCTGGTTAGCAATGATACCTACAGTCTGACCTGCGAAACGTGCGAAGCAAGTGATGATATTCTGCGCATAGTGAGCCTGAACGTCATAGATTTCGCCGTTATCAACAGTAGCTTTGATAACTTCATACATATCGTAAGGCATGTTAGAGTTATCTGGTAATAAAGTATTAAGTTCTTCTGCTTCACGATTAGCATCGTCATTAGTATCAACGATTGGAGCATCTTCCATATTATTGGAAGGTAAGAAGCTTAACAAGTAACGAATCTGTTGTAAGCAATCATCTTCATCTTCAGCAGCGAAGTGAGCAACACCAGATACGCTGTTATGAGCCATTGCACCACCAAGATCTTCAGCCGTAACTTCTTCTGCAGTTACAGATTTAATAACAGCAGGACCAGTAATAAACATCTGAGAAGTATTTTTTACCATATAGATAAAGTCTGTTAAAGCTGGGGAATATACAGCACCACCAGCACAAGGTCCCATGATTACGGAAATCTGAGGAATTACGCCAGAAGCGATAGTATTTTCAAAGAAAATTTTTCCATAGCCAGCTAATGCATCGACAGCTTCTTGGATACGAGCCCCACCGGAATCATTGATACCAACTAAAGGTGCACCCATTTTCATAGCTAAACGCTGTACTTTAACAATTTTAGCTGCATGCATTTCACCAAGAGAACCACCTTCTACAGTGAAGTCCTGAGCGAATGCATATACTAAACGACCATCAACAGTACCGTAACCAGTTACAACACCTTCGCCAGGAAGTTCTTTTTTATCCTGACCGAAGTTCACACAACGATGTTTTACAAACTGATCTAGTTCTACAAAACTACCAGCATCGAACAATTTTGCAATACGTTCGCGAGCAGTCATCTTACCGCTTTTATGTTGTTTTTCAATACGAGCTTCACCGCCGCCCAATTTAACGACTTCAAGCTTTTTTTGCAATAACTCAATTTTTTCTTGAACTGTTGCCATTATTACACCTCCACAAAATGTGATAGTTAATGAATAAAATTATTTCATGCGTTGGCAAAGTTCAAGAAGAACGCCACCAGTAGCTTTTGGATGTAAGAATGCGATTGCGGAACCACCTGCACCATAGCGAGGTTTCTGGTCGATCATTTGTACACCTTTTTCCATTAAATCAGCAATAGCTGCTTCGATATTGTCAACGCGAAGTGCAACGTGCTGAATGCCATTACGGCCACCATTTTTTTCAATGAATTTGCCGATAGGGCCATCTGGAGTTGTACTTTCCAAGAATTCTAGTTCAGCATCACCACATGGGAAGAAACTAACTTTTACTTTTTGTTCTTCTACAACTTCATCTTCTGGTAAATGTTCAATTCCTAAAGCACCTTTATAAAATTCTTTGGTAGCTTGTAAATCAGTTACACCAATACCAATGTGGTCCACTTGCAATACTTTGAATGCCATAATAATAAGCCTCCTCATTGAGTACGCAGAATAAAATATTTTAAATAGCTGCGCCCTATTTTAATACATTATTTACTACACCGTCGACTACTGTGTATGGATCAGTTTCACGACCATATACTTTAGCAACCTGTGCATCAAATTCAGCCGTATTAATAACTTTTTCAGTTACATACCGACCAATTTGTTCCGTAATCATATTTTCGATTTCATTGCGAGTTCGTTCTGCTCGACGAGTATCAAGCTCTCCAGAATCTTCAAGGAATTCGAAATGTTCTTCCAAAGACTCTACGAGTTCTGGAATCCCTTCGTTTTTGCTAGCAATAGTTCTTTTGATTGGAGGACGCCATGCAACTTCACGTGAATCTAAATCAAGCATCATCTCAATTTCTACATTCAGTTTATCGCAGCCATCACGGTCTGCTTTATTTATTGCAAATACGTCACCAATTTCAAGAATACCAGCTTTGATAGCCTGTATATCATCACCTAATCCAGGAACAAGTACAACTAAAGTAGTATCTGCAGATTTTACAATATCTACTTCTGATTGTCCTACCCCTACGGTTTCAATGATAACTACGTCCATCCCAAAGGCATCCATCAATTTAACAACGTCTGCTGTCTTCTTAGACAAACCGCCCAAACTGCCACGAGTCCCCATACTACGGATAAATACAGCTTCATCTAATGTAAGGTCATTCATACGAATACGGTCTCCGAGGATTGCACCACCAGAGAATGGACTTGTAGGGTCTACAGCTACGATACCAACACGTTTACCCTGAGTCCGTAAATACTTAACTACTTTATCAGTAAGTGTACTTTTACCTGCCCCAGGAGCACCTGTAATGCCTAGAATACGAGCTTTGCCTGTGCGTGGATGGATTTCTTTCATAATATCCACTGCATTGTCATATTCGCTCTCTACCGCAGTAATAGCTCGGGCCAAGGCCAGTCTAGAACCGCTTAAAAGGTCTTTGACTAAATCCATGGTTTCACCGCCTTTACAGCAAAGGAAGCGATGGGAACGGCCTATGGCGACCGCCCCCTTACTTCTCAAAATTATTTAACGTTAGCTTTGATGAATTCTACAATATCACCAGTTGGAGTGCCAGGAGTAAATACTGCTGCTACACCAGCTTGTTTCAAGCCAGGAATATCTGCATCAGGAATAACACCGCCACCAATTACCAAAACTTCGCCCATGCCTTTTTCTTTTAGCATTTCAACGATTTTTGGGAACAATGTGTTGTGCGCACCAGATAATAAGCTTAGTGCTACAACATTAACGTCTTCAGACAAAGCTGCTTCAACAATCTGTTCAGGAGTCTGACGAAGACCAGTATAAATTACTTCAAACCCAGCATCGCGAAGTGCGCGAGCTACAACTTTTGCACCACGGTCATGACCATCAAGACCTGGTTTTGCTACGATTACTCTAATACGTTTTTCTGCCATGATAAATTCCCTCCGAATTAAGCGTTAATCTTATAATGTAGAGTGAGCCTGGTATTCACCAAATACTTCACGTAATACGTTACAAATTTCGCCTAATGTAGCATATACGCGAACCGCATCAAGGATAAGAGGCATCAAGTTAACTTCGTCGTCTTGTGCACCAGCTTTAAGAGCAGCTAATTTAGCTTCTACTGCAGCATTGTCGCGGTTTTTACGAACTTCCTGAGTTTTCTTAGCCTGGTTAACACCAACGGAAGCATCTACGCGAAGAAGACCTTCAACTGGTTTTTCTTCAACTTGGAATTTGTTAACACCAACAATTGTACGAAGACCAGATTCTACTTCCATCTGCCATTTGTATGCAGATTCCTGAATTTCTTTCTGGATATAGCCTTTTTCGATTGCTACTACTGCACCGCCCATTTCATCAATTTTCTTGATGTATTCAGCAGCTTCTTCGTAAATTGCGTTAGTCATAGCTTCTACATAGTAAGAACCGCCCAATGGGTCAACAACGTCAGCTAAGCCAGATTCGTAAGCAACAATCTGTTGAGTACGAAGAGCAACCTGTACGGATGCTTCTGTTGGCAATGCTAATGCTTCGTCACGGGAGTTAGTATGTAAAGACTGAGTACCACCCATTACTGCTGCTGCAGTCTGAAGGGCAACACGAACGATATTATTATCAACCTGCTGTGCAGTTAACATGGAACCAGCTGTCTGAGTATGAACACGTAACATCATGGATTTTGGTTTTTTAGCGCCAAAACGTTCTTTCATGATTGTAGCCCATAAACGACGGGATGCACGGAATTTTGCAACTTCTTCAAGAACGTTGTTATGTGCATTCCAGAAGAAGGATAAGCGACCAGCAAATGCGTCAACGTCAAGACCAGCTTTTAAAGCAGCTTCAACGTATGCAATACCGTCTGCAATTGTAAATGCGATTTCCTGTGCAGCTGTGGAACCAGCTTCACGAATATGGTACCCAGAGATGGAGATTGTATTCCATTTTGGTACATTCTGAGAACAATATTCGAAGATATTAGTGATAAGACGCATGGATGGTTTTGGAGGGAAAATATAAGTACCACGTGCAGCGTACTCTTTCAAAATATCATTCTGAATAGTACCTTTTAATTCTGTAGAAGGTACACCCTGTTTTTCAGCAACTGCAATGTACATTGCAAGAAGTACAGATGCAGGAGCATTGATTGTCATAGAAGTGGAAACTTTACCTAAATCGATACCTTGGAATAAGATTTCCATATCAGCCAAGGAGTCAATCGCAACACCTACTTTACCAACTTCGCCTTCAGCCATAACATCGTCAGAGTCATAACCGATTTGAGTTGGTAAGTCGAATGCACAAGAAAGACCAGTTGCACCAGATTCGATTAAGTAACGGTAACGTTTGTTGGATTCTTCAGCAGTAGCGAAACCAGCATACATACGCATTGTCCAAAGACGACCACGGTACATAGTAGGCTGTACACCACGAGTATAAGGGAATTCACCTGGGAATCCTAAGTCACGTTCGTAATCAAAACCTTCAATATCAGCTGGTGTGTACAAACGATTGTATTTTAAATTTTTACGTTCAGGTGTTTTTTCAAATGCCTTGTCGCAAGCTGCCTGATATGCAGCTAATTTGGCTTGGAAAGTTTCTGTAGCCATGTTTTCATCATCCTCCTAAAATAAAGAACTATTTCTTCATACTTTTCGTTTCAGTGAAACGTTTATGCCAAGAAAGGGCTTCATCTAATAAAATTGGTGTATGGGCATGTTTAGATGCTACAATTGCTCTTTCTAGGTAATCTGTAAGCATTGGTTTGTAATCAGGATGCGCACATTTTTCAATGATTAAACGAGCACGTTGTTCTGGTGTCAAACCTCGACAATCTGCCACACCTTGTTCAGTACAGAAAATTAGCACGTCATGTTCTGTGTGGTCAATGTGGGAGCAAAGTGGAACGATAGAGCTAATATCGCCATTTTTTGCAACAGAGTTAGTACAGAAAATAGATAAGTATGCGTTACGAGCGAAATCGCCAGAACCACCAATACCATTCATGAGTTTAGTACCCATGATATGTGTGGAGTTAACGTTGCCATACAAATCAAATTCAATAGCCGTATTCATTGCAATGACACCTAACTGTCTTGCAAGACCTGGGTTATTGGAAATTTCCTGAGGACGAAGAATAATTTTCTTTCTGTACTCATCAATATTTGCATAGAAACGTTCCAATCCTTCTGGGGAAGGGGATAACGCTGTACCAGAACATACATCTACTTTACCAGCATCAATTAAGTCAAACATACCATCCTGAATTACTTCAGTAAAAATGGATAAATGTTCGAATGGACTGTTTACTAAACCAGTAATAACTGCATTAGCAACAGAACCTACGCCGGACTGTAAAGGAAGTAAATTCTGCGGTAAGCGACCATGTTTAATTTCGTTCTGGAAGAACTCGATTAAATGACCACTCATTGCTTTTGCATCGTCATCGATAGGTGCCAACGGACGTGTTTTATCCGAGATATCGCAAGGAACAATCGCTACGATTTTTCCTGGATCACACGGAATTGTTGTTGTACCAATACGATCGCCTGCTTTTTCCAAAGGAATTGGTTTGCGATATGGTGGATCAAGTGGTTCGTAAATATCATGCATACCTACTAAGCTTAGTGGCTGACTAGTATTTACTTCCACAATAACTTTTTTGGCTTGAGCAACATATGTTGGGGAGTTACCTACGGATGTTGTTGGTACAATACTACCATCAGCATACACGCAAGCTGCTTCTACGATTGCAACGTCCATTTCGCCAAAGAATCCATAACGAACCCATTGAGCTAAATGGCTAAGATGCATGTCAACATAGTCAACTTTGCCTGAGTTAAGAGCATTACGCATATCAGAATTTGTCTGATATGGGTAACGACGACGGATACCATTTACACGCGTTAACGCGCCATCGCATTCATCCCCTACAGATGCACCTGTAAAAAGGTCAATCTTGAAAGGGTCTTTTTCCATTCTAGCTGCTAATGCTAGTGGAACCGCCTTTGGATACCCTGAAGGAGTAAAACCACTAATACCAACCACGTCATTCGGGTTAATAATAGCCGCTGCTTCTTCAGCTGTGACAATCTTCGCCTTAAGTGCTTCACCCTGCACTCGGTCTTGAATGTCGATCATTACTACCATCTCCTTTTAAAAAAGATTACTAAATAATGACTTACAAATTGAGACATGATTTATATATGGGTGTACAAGACACCAAAATCATCGTGGAGCTATGATATCTCAACAATTATATATTCGACATAAAATGAAAAACTCCTTTATTTTTAACGAAATATTTTTCAATGATTTCATTAACTTGATAAAGGAGTGTTAATATTATTGTGATTACGCTACCACACCTGATACCCCTCATATCTCTGTAGTGATAAAAAATAGTCTAAATTTCTTAAACAGAAAATGACTCTAGTACTATTCATTTAGAATTCTATTCAAAATAGTAAACGTTGTCAATCATTATTACAAAACAACATTGTCCCAGCAATAATAGGCATAGTTATGAATACAAATCATAACTATGCCTATTAGTTTTTTTGTTATTTAAAAATTTAAATATATTTATTATTATCGATTATTCTAATACTTAAAATTCATCAAATCATTTAATTCTGTTTTGTTGACAAACAAGCAATCCCCCACCCCATAAGTTGCCAAAAAATTACTGAGGTTTGATGGGCAAATAAGTCGTGGTCAGTAAGTCCGCTAATACTAATGCCCACAATAAAGGCACCAATAGCATAAAAAGCTACGCGAACATGCTTAGGATGTCGGTGAGCAAATTTCCACGTTACAAAAGCTTCTGAATAAATAGCACCAAAATAAGTAACCGCACCTATAATCCCAGTTTCTGCTAATACATTCAAATACATGTTATGAGCATGATAAATTAAAATGTTTTCTTCTTGTATAAAATAATTGTATTCTGGATATACCCACTTGAAAGCATCCCAACCTATTCCTAAAATAGGATAGTCTGCAATCATATATGTTGTACTATCCCACAATGCAATACGCAACAATGTGGAAGTATCTTGTCCAGAAAATAATGACCACAACCTAGAAGCAACTTCACCTTGATAGAAAAATAAGACCAACGGAATTGCTAGTAAAGAAACTAATAACCGTTTATCTACCGTAAGACCCCAATACAAAACGATAAAAGCAAAACTCACCCAAACACCTCGTGAGTAGGTTAACACCATACACAAGAAAAATAAGACGCATATAGGAAATAAAATAATTAATCGTTTCCAACATTTGATACGTAAATCTAAAAGAAAAGCCGTGCCTGCCACGCCTAATATCATAAGCAAATATTCCCCTAAAATATTAGGATTAAATAAAGTGGAATACATGCGACGCTTTAATCCAGGAAACTGTTCGCTATCTACCCACACATGAAAAGCAAGACCTTTCATTTGCACATACTGCAGTATGCCATAAATGCAAACAAGAATAGCCCCCACTAATAAAAACCGGATAAATCGACGTTGCTCATGTGGATTTGTTAAGAACCCCGCTGTTAAATAGTAAATAACTCCACACATTCCCACATTATAGAGCCAACTAAATTGACTCAAAAAAGGCTGTGGAGAATTCGTCGTAGATAACAGACTCCATATCATAAAAATCAGAAATAGCCACTTCCATTTAAAATTGGATTCAATCGCACTTCTAGAATCTGCATTTTCAAGAACGGCATTGTCAGAAGTTAATGCTACAAACTGCGGTTCCACTCTATTTCGATTTTTAAATTTATAAATAACCGCTAAAAGCGCTGCAAACACTAATGCAATATCACCTGCTAAAGGATGTAAAGGCATACATAAAGCCACTAGATAAATTAAAAATACGATAATTTTCCGTAACGTTATACGCCTCTTCAAATCAGAGTTATTCATAAAAACCCCACTATTGTTTCAACCAGTCTTGAACCTCACCAAGAATGTATAACGAACCACAAACAGCAATAATACCACCTTCTGGTACATGTCTTATAGCTAAATCTAATGCTTCTGCCACAGAGTTAGCCACTTCATGCCCACAAGGCATTCGATTAGCAAGCTCCAAAGGATCCATAGTGCGCGATGTTGGGGCTGGTGCCGTAATCACCCAATCTTCCGCTCTCACAATTTCATTAATCATATGATCAACTTCTTTATCAGCTAAAATTGCCATGACAATTGTCTTAGGCTGATTTTTAAATATTTCTGCATACGTCATTTTAAATGCTTCTGCACCACTCGTATTATGAGCTCCATCTAGAATAAACGTACGTCCTTTGTGGGAAAGTATTTCAAATCGACCTGGCCATTTAGCACGAGCAAAACCTTCTCGCATCGTTTCTTCCGATATTTTGGGTTCTTTCGCCATCAACAAACGAACAGCCATGGTAGCACAAGCTAAATTTACACTTTGGTGTAATCCTAATAATGACGTAAACAACATCGCCTTATTATTAGAAGTATCATTAAATGTAATCATCTGGCCTTGCTTCATCGCAGATCGGCTTTCAATTGTAAAGTCTTTGCCAAACACATAAAGTTTTGCTTTTAGTTGTTTAGCCTTCTTTTCAATCACATCAAGTCCATCAAGCTGAGCGGCCGTAATAACCGGAACACCGCGTTTAATAATCCCTGCTTTATGACTAGCTATTTTAGCCACTGTATCGCCGCAATATGCTGTATGATCGATGGTAACATTTGTAATTACCGCTAATTCTGGTGTAATCACATTAGTAGAATCTAATAAACCGCCTAGCCCAACTTCAATAACAGCATATTCAACATGTTGCTCTTTAAAATATAAGAATGCTGCTGCCGTTAATACTTCAAACTGTGTAGGATTTTCATTGCCCGCTTCTACAATGGACGAAACAGCCGTTTTAGTCTTTTCGATAACAGTAGCAAATGCCTCTGTTGTTATATCAATGCCATTGATACGCATACGTTCTGTATAGTCATGTAAATGCGGTGACGTAAAGCATCCCACTCGTACACCACTATTTAATAATGCGGATTCAATATAAGCAGTAGTAGAGCCCTTTCCATTCGTTCCTGTCACATGTACTGTTTTATATGCCTTTTCGGGATTTCCTAGCACCTTTAATAAAGCTTCAATACGTTCTAAACCTGGTTTAATACCAAAGGAGGAACAACTTTCCAGATATGAAATTGATTCTTCATAGGTCATTGCCTTTTACCTCTTTTCTAAATTATAACGTATTTAAAAAAGCTTCACGTTCTACAAGCGCTTCTGCCTTCGCCTTATAATCAGCTAACTTTTCTTGCTCTTTTGCCACTATATCAGCAGGTGCTTTTGCTAAAAAGCCTTGATTATTTAATTTGCCTTCAAGACGGGCAATTTCTTTTTCTACCGTTGCTTTTTCTTTCGCAATACGAGCCTTTTCTTTGTCTGCATCGATTAAATCTTTAAGCAATAAGTAAACTTCTAGACCATTTACCACGGTAACAGTAGCATTTTCAGGCTTTGGCGCATCCGCCGCTAAAATAGTCACTTTTTCGGCCCATCCAAGAGTTATAAAATAATCTTCATGTGCTGTTACGGTTTCAAGTAATGTCGCATCTGTAGGAACTAAAATAACTTCAGAACGTTTTCCCATTGGTACGTTCATTTCTGCACGCATATTACGAATTCCACGAATACCATCCATCATCACTTCCATTTGACGAGCTGCCTCTTTATATTCGCCAAGATTAATTACGTTAGGCCATTCTGCTACGACAATACTTTCCCCTTCATGAGGTAAATGTTGCCAAATATGTTCTGTTACAAATGGCATGAATGGATGCAACAATTCCATCATATGGCGAAGAATCGTTACCAATAAATACTGCACCGTTGCTCTATCACGACCATTATCTTTGTTGTACAAACGCGGTTTAGCTAGTTCAATAAACCAATCACAATAGGTATTCCAGATAAAGTCATATACCGAACTTGCCGCTTCGCCTAATTCAAATTTATCTAAGTTTTCAGTAATATTAGTAACAGCTGTATTGTATTCTTCTAAAATCCATTTATCGGCAAGTGTTAAATCTCCTGCCTCAGGAATGAAGTTTTCATCATAACCATCAAGATTTATAAGTACAAACTTAGAGGCATTCCAGATTTTATTCGCAAAATTGCGATTTGCTTCTACACGTTCCATATAGAAACGCATATCATTACCTGGTGTATTCCCCGTTACCAAAGTAAAGCGCAAAGCATCTGCACCATACTCATCAATAACTTCTAACGGATTAATGCCATTGCCTAAGGATTTACTCATCTTACGTCCTTGACTATCGCGCACAAGCCCATGAATAAATACATGTTTAAAAGGAATTTCATCGCGGAACTCTAAACCGGTGAAAATCATACGTGCTACCCAGAAAAAGATAATATCATAACCGGTTACAAGCACACTTGTAGGATACCATTGTTTTAATTCAGCTGTATTTTCAGGCCATCCCATAGTAGCAAACGGCCACAAGCCAGAACTAAACCATGTATCTAATACGTCTGGGTCTTGAGTTACCTTTCCCCCACAATGTGGACAAGTCGTAATATCATCGCGAGATACTGTCGTTTCTCCACATTCTTCACAATAGAATGCTGGAATGCGGTGCCCCCACCATAGTTGGCGAGAAATACACCAATCGCGAATATTTTCTAACCAATTGACATACGTTTTAGTGAATCGTTCTGGCACAAATTCAATATCACCATCTTTAACAACTTTAAGCGCTGGTTCAGCAAGCGGAGCCATATTTACAAACCACTGCTTAGAAGTCATCGGTTCTACAATCGTTTTGCAACGAGAACAATGCCCTACACTATGTGTATGCTCTTCTATTTTAACAAGATAACCCTGTTCTTTTAAATCTGCAATAACACGTTTGCGTGCTTCAAAACGATCTAGACCTTTGTAACTCTCACCGCAAAGTTCATTCATGGTACCATCAAGATTCATTACTTTTACAGTCGGTAAATTATGACGCTGCCCCATTTCAAAATCATTAGGATCATGTGCTGGTGTAATTTTAACACAACCTGTACCAAATTCACGGTCTACATAATCATCAGCAATAACAGGAATTTCTTTATTCACTAGCGGTAACAATAGCATTTTGCCAATAAGAGCATTGTAACGCTCATCTTCTGGATGAACTGCAACTGCAACATCACCAAACATAGTTTCAGGACGTGTTGTTGCAACAGTCACAAAGTGACCTTCTTCGCCTACTACGGGATAATTCACATGATAAAAAGCACCCGCTTCATCATCATGATCTACTTCGATATCACTAAGTGCGGTATGACAAGATGGGCACCAGTTTGTAATGCGTTCACCACGGTAAATGAGGTCTTTTTCATATAGCGTACAGAATACTTCACGAACAGCTTTATAGTACCCATCATCAAGTGTAAAGCGTTCCCGCTCCCAATCACAGGAGGCACCAAGACGACGAATTTGTTTTACAATGGTGCTACCATATTCTTTTTTCCAATCCCAAACACGATCAATAAATTTTTCACGGCCTAAATCATAGCGGGATTTCCCTTCTGTTTCACGAAGCATTTCTTCTACTTTAACTTGTGTAGCAATACCTGCATGATCTGTACCGGGCATCCAAAGCACATTATACCCTTGCATACGTTTAAACCGAATCAAAATATCTTGTAACGTATTATCTAAGGCATGCCCCATATGAAGCATACCTGTTACATTTGGCGGTGGTAATACAATACTAAACGGTTCTTTATTCGCATCAGCTTCTTCATGGAAATAGCCTTTTTCTTCCCAATAGGAATACCATTTTTGTTCAATTTCATCTGGACTATAAGTTGTCAAGTTTTCGTATGTTTTCATTATAAGCCTCCATTATAATAAATAAGCCCCTTTCGTCCTATATAGGACGAAAGGGGCTATTCTTCCGCGGTACCACCTAGATTATCAGTTATACTGATCACTTTGCTGTCTTAACGCGACTAACGGGAGCACTTACTATTATTTCACCACTCCAGCTCGGAGGCTACCCTAATCATTCCGCCCATATCCTTTCACCACTAGATACTCTCTGTAGAGCTTTCCGATTATTTTTCCTCGTCTTAGCTATTCACAGTCTTTAAAGACTTATATCGAATTTATAATAGCAAAACACCAGTGATTATGTCAATGACACAATCACTGGTGCAATGGAAAATAATTTACTTCTTCATAAATTTAGAAATAATAAATAGACTGGCTTCATAAAGAAATATCATTGGTAAAGCGATCATCGTTTGTGAAAACACATCTGGGGTTGGAGATACCGCCGCACCAATAATAAAAGAAAGCAAAATAAAAATTTTACGTTTCGCTTTTAAAACGGCGGAACTTAACATACCGAGTGATGCCAAAATAATAATTAAAACAGGCAATTCAAAAATAAAGCCAAATGGCAATATAAAGGCAATCACAAAATCTACATATTGTCCAATGGACAACATAGGCACTAATTCCTCAGTGGAAAAACCTATAAAGAAAGCAATTGCAGCTGGCAATACTAAGAAATACGAAAATAACACGCCCAAGATAAAAAGTATAATTGCCACTGGCAAAAATACATTTATAATTCGTTTTTCCTTAACTGTCATAGCAGGCATCACAAATGCCCATATTTGATATAGAATAACGGGTGATGCCACAACCCCCCCTGCCACAAGAGCAACCTTCATATAAGTAAAAAAAGCTTCTGTAGGTCGCATATAATACAGTTTTCCTGCTGGAGCAATGATTATATTTAAAATGGAATCTACAAAATAATAACAAATGCCAAAGCCTATTAATACAGAAAATACTGCGATAATAATGCGTTTACGTAACTCTGTCAAATGTCCTACTAAGGACATATCAGCAGCCTCTTTTAGCAACTGTTGTTCTCGCTCTGAATATTCTGGTTCTACTAGTTGCTTATTTTGTTGTTCACGCCGCCATTTTTGTTCTAACATGCTGTTCAGGGAAGGTTTTGTTCTAGGTCCGTCCATACGCGGCGTCTTTAAATTCTCCTTCACAACGAATTCATCCATGCTTAGACCTTTCTATTATTTAATTGGCTAATCATTTCTTTCAATATTTGTTTACCAGAAAAATCTGGTAACAAGGATAAAGCCTCATAAGCATCTTGTTGATATTTCTGAAGAGCTATTTCTGCATTAGCAATGCCGTTCTGTTCCTGTACATAGGAAATTAATTCTTCAGGCGCTTTTGTATTATTTTGAATCTCGAACAATACAGCTTGTACGAAATTAAAATTATCTGCATTTACAATAGATAATAGCGGATAAGTAAGTATCCCTTCGCGTAAATCTTTTCCCACAGGCTTGCCTGTCGTTTCTTCCGTAGCTATATAATCCATGATATCATCAGATAATTGGAACCCCATGCCCATAGAATGTCCATATTGTTTTAATAGTTTGATATGAGCAGGAGACCAATTGCCTAATAGTCCTCCTAACTCCATACAACCTTCAATAAAATCAGCTGTTTTTTTCTGCGTTTTTATACAATACCGCTCTACACCTTGATCTAAACGGCTAACGTCTTCCATTTGCAGAAACTCTCCTTCTACAAGAGCGGTAATAATACGCGTAAAAATAGCTAAACAATTGGCAGATTTCACCTCTGATACAAGGGCAAACGCCTTAGCAAATAAATAGTCACCGCTAAGAATAGCCACTTTATTTCCCTTTGTACAATGAATCGTCGTCACACCACGGCGCAAATCAGCTTGATCTAGTACATCATCATGAATAAGTGTCGCCAAATGTAGCATCTCTACAGCTGCAGCAATAGCAATGCGATCCTGTTTGTATTGTTTTTCTGCAATATGGGAGGAACATCCGTTTAAGGCTATACCAGCAGCCCCTAGCAACAAGCATAAACTAGCACGTAATCGCTTTCCACCAGCCTCAGAAAGAGGTCGAATGAGGGTATTAAAATCTTCGGAACCAGTTGTTAAGGCATTATCTAAAAACACCTCTACTTGTTCTAGTTCTTGCAAAACATCGATCATACTTACCTCACTCATCTTCCCCTAAAATAACTTTGTTAATTCGTGCCAATAACAGCTCTCGCCCTGTATGTTTTAGTGAGCTATACGCAATAGGCTTTGTCTTCGTCGGAAAACGTTCACCAATAGCATTTAGATTTTTTTGTCGCTCACTGCTATTTAATTTATCCGTTTTCGTCACAATAATTTGCAACGGCACGCCCGTGTCCTGTAGCCACTTAAAAGCTTCTTCATCAATTGACAAATCGGGATGTCTACCATCAATAAGAAGGCATAATAACATTAAACGTTCCGATTTTAGAATATAGTCAGCTATAAACGAAGACCATAATTGGCGGTTACTTCTATCTGTTTTCGCATATCCATATCCCGGTAAATCCACTAGAAACCATTTATAGCGATGCTCTTCTTCCGTATCGCCTACAGTTATCGTCTCTTTAGATTCAATATCAAAAAAATTAATTGTTCTCGTTTTACCGGGAGAACCACTAACAAGCGCTAAACCTCGATAATTACAAAGAGAATTAATCAACGAAGATTTCCCCACATTAGAACGACCTAAAAAAGCAATTTCAATCGTATCGCCTTCTGGGTACTGCTCTTCACGAACAGCAGAAGCTACATAATTCGCTTTAATAATGCGAGGTCCTGCTTCTATATATTTTCTTGTATATACGGGTTTTGACGCTAATTTTGTATTTTTCTTTTTTTTCATCATTTAACAAAAGCCTTTGCTAATACGTCTTCCATCGTTTTAACTGGTGTAATAACAAGTCCCTTTTTCACCACTTCTGGTAATTCATCCACATCTTTTAAATTAGCATGAGGAATAAAGATTTCCTTCACTCCATGACGAAGTGCTGCAAGCGATTTCTCTTTTAATCCACCAATAGGTAATACCCGGCCACGAATTGTAACTTCGCCAGTCATCGCTAAGTCTGCACGCACTTTACGATTTGTCAATGCAGATACAATAGCCAGTGTCATAGTAATCCCTGCAGATGGACCATCCTTAGGTGTTGCACCTTCTGGTAAATGCACATGAATGTCATGTTTTTTATAGAAATCTTCTTTTAGTTTTAATTCTTTTGTATGGCTACGAATATACGTTAAAGCCGCCTGAGCAGATTCCTGCATAACTTTACCTAGGCTACCAGTCAAAATAAGCTTACCTGCCCCTGGTGCTATAGTGGCTTCACATGGCAACACAACACCACCTACAGAAGTCCATGCCAATCCACAAACAAGACCTACTTGTGCCGTTTTTTCTTTACTGTCCTCAATAAAACGAGGTGCGCCTAAATAGGTAGATAAATTTTTAACAGTAATTTTTTCTACAGAGTCCGTTTCATCTTCTACAAGCTTAAAGGCCAATTTACGACATACTTTTGCAATCGTCTTTTCTAATAGACGAACACCTGCTTCACGCGTATATTCACTAATAATTTTTCGAAGTACTGCATCACTAAACTTAACACCTTTGCCTTCCAATCCATTTTTGCGAATCTGTTTTGGTACTAAATAGAGTTTAGCAATTTCTAGTTTTTCCTCTTCTGTATAACTGGAAAGTTCAATAATTTCCATGCGATCCCGCAATGGTCCTGGTATGTTACTCCCTACATTCGCCGTCGTAATCCAAAACACTTCAGAAAAATCAAAGGGGATTTCCAGAAAATGATCACTAAAGGATTTATTCTGCTCTGGATCTAGTAACTCTAGTAACGCAGAGGACGGATCACCTTTATAGTCAGCACCTAACTTATCAATTTCATCTAATAAGAAGACTGGATTTTTGGTGCCTACATTTTTTAGCCCCTGCACCATACGGCCTGGCATAGCACCAATATAAGTGCGGCGATGTCCACGGATTTCAGCTTCATCACGAACCCCACCAAGAGAAGCACGAATAAATTTGCGATTCATTGCTTTCGCCACCGATGTTGCTAATGACGTTTTACCTACACCAGGTGGACCTACTAAACAAAGAATGGAGCCATTTTTTTCTTTCGACAGCTTTCGAACGGCAAGAAATTCTAAAATACGTTCTTTTATTTTTTCAAGGCCAAAATGGTCAGCATCTAAGATTTCTCGAGCGCTCTTGATATCAAGACGATCTTCCGAGAGCGTATTCCAAGGCATACTTAGTACCCATTCTAAATAATTACGAAGAATATTCGCTTCTGGCATCATCTGCGGCATACGTTCATAGCGAATAATTTCGCGTTCAATTCGTTCATGAACCTCTGGCTCTAATTCTAACTTCGCTAAACGAGCTTTCAATTCATGAATTTCTTCTTCTGGGTCTACCTTGTCACCCAATTCATCATGAATCACCTTAATTTTTTCACGCAAAAAATATTCTTTCTGCGACTTTTCCATTTGCTTACGTACATTGTTATTAATAGAATTCTCCAAATCTGTAATTTGCATTTCCATATTAACAATGCCAATAATCATATTAAGACGTGTAGAAACTGACAATTCTTCTAATAAATCTTGATGCACCTTCGTTTTTACAAACATAGAAAATGCCATATGATCTGCCATTTCAGATGGATCTTCAATAGAAAGAATTCGCATCACCCCTTCTTCTGACATAGACTTGGTCTCGGTTGCCCAGTCTTTAAACTTAGACATAGCTAATCGGCGATAGGCTTCAATTTCAACTTCGGTTTCGTAAATAGCGCCTACTTCATAGGCTGAAATAGAAAAATGAGGCTCTACACTCAATAATTCAATTGGTTTAATACGAGATATCCCCGTTACCAAAATACGGACTAAACCACCTGGCAAACGAAGCATTTGTTTAATCTTTACTAAGGTCCCAATTTTACCTAACTCATCAAAAGTTGGTTCTTCTATATCATCATCAATTTGTGTTACTACTGCTAAAATACGATCCGTCGCCATTGCAGCTTCTACCGCCTTGATGGATTTTTCTCTTCCAATATCTAGTGTGGCCGCCACATTCGGGTAAACCACCATGCCACGCAAGGGCACTAAGGGTAAATTGGTCAAATCGTAGGTCATATATCCTCCTATGAAAGATGACTATTATAAAAGAAAACTCATTTCTTCCACAGAAATGAGTTTTCTAGAATTACATTATTTATGAGCAATTGCTTTGTTAGAAAGGATTGGGGCTTCCTCACCTTTAACTGCACTGCGAGTAATCACACAGGATTTCACTTTGTCCATGGAAGGAACTTCGTACATTACGTTTTTCATTACTTTTTCGATAATTGCTCGCAACCCACGAGCGCCAGTATTGCGTTCCAATGCTTCAGAAGCAATTTCTTCTAAAGCATCCTCTTCAAAATGAAGGTCTACACCATCAAGTGACAACATTTTTTCATATTGCTTGGTCAATGCATTTTTTGGCTCTGTTAAAATTCTAACCAATGCATTCTTATCTAGAGGATCAAGTGTTACCATAACAGGTAAACGCCCGATAAACTCTGGAATCAAACCAAATTTCAACAAATCCTCTGGAACAATTTCCTTGAAAATCGCTGAAACATCCCTCTCATCTCTTTTTTGAATATCTGCACCAAAACCAAGTGTTTTTACAGCAGTACGGCGAGAAATCACCTTATCCATACCGTCAAAAGCACCACCACAAATAAACAAAATATTAGTCGTATCAATTTGTAGCATTTCTTGATTTGGATGTTTTCGACCACCTTGTGGTGGTACAGACGCAACAGTGCCTTCTAAAATTTTCAAGAGGGCCTGTTGTACACCTTCTCCAGACACATCACGTGTAATAGAAGGATTCTCAGATTTGCGTGCAATTTTATCTATTTCGTCGATATAGATAATCCCGCGTTCTGCCTTTTCAATATCATAATCGGCTGCCTGAATAAGTTTGAGAAGAATATTTTCCACGTCTTCTCCTACATAACCAGCTTCTGTTAAGCTAGTAGCATCAGCAATAGCAAAAGGTACTTGAAGCATTTTTGCTAAGGTTTGTGCCAATAATGTTTTACCACTGCCTGTAGGTCCAATAAATACAATATTGGATTTTTGAAGCTCTACATCATCAACAACATTATCTGCCTGTAACCGTTTATAATGATTATAAACGGCTACGGCTAATGAAATTTTTGCTGAATCCTGACCGATAACATATTCATCTAAATGCGCTTTAATCTCTTTAGGTGTAGGAATTGTATCTAAAACAAAACCTTCTGCTAAGTTCTTGAACTCTTCATCAATAATGTGCTGACATACTTCTACACATTCATCACAAATATATACATTAGGACCTGCAATTAGTTTTTTTACTTCTTCCCCTGTACGGCCGCAAAAGCTACAGCGCATGCCTTCTTTATCACTCTTTTTGTTCAAACTATTTCTCCTACTATTTTACAGTTGGCAATGGGCGTGATAGCACTTCATCAATAAGACCATATGCTAACGCCTCTTTTGCACTCATAAAATTATCGCGATCAGTATCACGTGTAAGATTTTCAAGTGCTTGACCACTATGATAAGCCAAAATAGTGTTTAATTCTTCACGCATGCGTAAAATTTCGCGAGCATGAATTTCAATATCAGCTGCTTGCCCTTGAGCACCACCTAATGGTTGATGAATCATCACACGTGCATGTGGTAGTGCATACCGTTTTCCCTTTGCACCTGCCGCCAATAATACAGCGCCCATGCTTGCCGCAGATCCCACACAAATAGTAGATACATCTGGTTTAATATATTGCATCGTATCATAAATAGCTAATCCTGCAGTTACGACACCGCCAGGACTATTAATGTATAAGTGAATATCTTTATCTGGATCTTCAGCTTCTAAAAATAAAAGCTGAGCAATAACAAGATTAGCCACTTCATCATTAATAGGACCACCTAAAAATACAATTCTGTCTTTCATTAGACGGGAGTAAATGTCATAAGAGCGTTCTCCACGTCCAGTTTGTTCTACAACGATTGGTACGTACATAAATAATCTCCTACTCGCCAGTCCTTTTGTAAAAATAGTCTATATACGACTTCAAGGGGCTTTCGCCCCTATGAAGTTATTTATATAAAGTTATAACTATTATTCAGCTTTTGCTGCTTCAGCACCTTTAGCATTTTCAACGATAAAGCGCGCTGCTTTTTTACGAGCAACGGAAGCCGCTAACATAGGAACGCGACGTTCTTTTGTAATAATGTTGAAAACTTCTTTAGGATCAGCACCAAACTGCTGAGCCATAGTGAAAATTTCCATATTCATATCGTTTGGAGTTACTTCGATATTTTCAGCTTTAACGATAGCTTCTAACACAAGGTCAGCGCGTACGTTTTGAGCCGCTGTTTCGCGATATTCTTTGCGAAGATCTTCTTCAGTTTTATTGGAGAATTTGTAGTAGTCATCAAGGCTAAGGCCACGGCTTTCCATATTCATACCAAGTTCCTGAATCATCTGTTCAATGCGATCGTCAACCATTACTTCTGGAATTTCAACGGAAGCATTTTCAACAGCTTTCTGAATTAATGCACCATTATAAGCATCAATTGCACGATGAGAAGCATCTTCTTCAAGTTTCGCACGAAGATCAGCTTTTAAAGCATCAATTGTTTCATAAGCAGAATTTTCTTTTGCAAAGGCATCAGTTAATTCAGGTAATTCTTTGCGTTTAATGTCATGTACATGACATTTGAATTCAGCCGCTTTTCCAGCAAGTGCTTCCATACCATAGTTTTCTGGGAAAGAAACCTTTACTGTAACATCATCACCAGCTTTAGCGCCAATTAACTGGTCTTCAAAACCAGGAATAAAGCTACCAGAGCCAATCTGTAATGGATAGGATTTACCTTCACCACCATCAAAAGGTTTGCCATCGATGAAACCAGCAAAGTCGATAACTGCAAAATCATCTTTCTGAATAGTAGCGCCTTCTTCAGCTACTACCATTTTAGCTTGCTGTTCACGAATAGTATCTAACTGTGCCTGAACTTGTTCATCAGTTACAGTTACGTCCTGTTTTTCTGCGTCAAGACCTTTATAATCACCAAGTGTTACTTCTGGTTTTTTTACAAAAGTAGCTTTAAATTGAAGATCTTTACCTTCTTCGAAAGTAATACGTTCAATTTCTGGTTCGCTTACTGGAGTCAAGTCGTTAGCATTTAAAGCTTCATTATAGGCTTTGCCAGCAATAATTTCAAAAGCTTCTTCAAGAATAGCTTCTTTACCAAAGTTCATTTCTAGAATTTTACGAGGTGCTTTACCTTTACGGAAACCAGGAATATTAACCTGGGAAGCGATACGGGTTACAGCCTGTTTAACACCAGATGTTACTTCTTTTGCTGGTACAGTAATGTCTAAAGTTACTTTGTGCTGATCTACAGGATTTACAGTTGCGTTCATGAAAATATGTCCTCCTTATGGGGTTACCTTCCCCCAATTTAAGTATTTTAATATTGCATTCCTTATATTATCATAAAAATCGATAGATTACAACTCATTCAGTTGTGTACACTTATTTTAACAAAAGTAAAGAGCCCTAGGGCTCTTTACTTTTTCTCTTATATACTTTTCCACTACAAAATTATTCTATTTCACTATATGGGGTGCTTCTTCTTCAGCAATAACTTTCATAATATCATGACGAGAAACAGCACCAATTAATCGGTCATCTTCAACAACCGGTACCATTTTTAGATGTCGTTCTACCATAACCGCTACCAAATCTTCAATATCGGTTTCTGGTTTTTCCCAAACCACATCAACAGTCATCAAATCCTCTACATGAGAAGCTAAAAGCTTTTTGAACTGTTCATTGTATTCGCCAATGCCACCATAATAAATACTAGCTCCTAAAATATTAACATAATGTGGGGTGTGTGGTTTAATTTTTTTATACAACATATCCCCTTCAGAGATAATTCCTAATAAATGGTTGTCTTCATCCACAACAGGTAATGCCGTCTGGTTATGTTTTACAAGTAAGCGTGCCACATCAACTACGCTGTCCTTTGGGCTTACGCTAATAGGATATTTGTTCATTACTTCTCTTACTTTCATAGCTATCCCTCCCTATAAAAACTCTCTTACATTATATATATTTGACATGAAGGTATAAAACTCCTTCTTTATCCTTTTAGATAAATGTAACCAATGCCTACAGCCACTACTAGTGCAATAAGAGTTAAAATGGTCATAATAGCCTTCCTATTACTCCCATCGCCACCTTCATCGACTTCAATAAGATTACCCTCTTCATCATAAATATTACGGCGATTGCCTTCTAGATCTTCATAATCACATACATCTTCAATCATTTGATGCATTTTCTGCTGTTTTAATGCATTTCGGCGTTCTGCTGCCTCTTCTTCTAGTCGTTGCATCTGCAACTTCGCCACATCTTCGCGGAGAGATTTCATAATACCATCAATAAAAATCATCCGTTTTTTAATCTGATCATTGATAATCGTACGTGCAGTTAATAAATCATTATATAGTTTATTGATAAACGTTTGATCTGTTAAAGTCCCCGTTTCAATTACTGTATTTATTTGCTGTTCCTCTTCATCAAAGACACCAAACAGTCTAACTACATGTTGGTTAACAGCAATTATGAGTTTATTAAATCCCTCATTTTGTTCTAATAATTGGCCTTGTTGGTGTAAGATGTAATCCGTTTTTATATTTCCATCTTGCAATTCCTTTACCATTTTAGACATCTCTAAATAAGAGCATAAAATGGAGGAAAACATGTCACTAATAGCAGCCATATCTTCGCCAATATACTTCGTCATTTCTTGGCGTTCTTGCAGTTGTGTTATGGTTTTGTCGTCAAAAATCTGCGCCTTTGACGTTAACGCATTTGCCATTTTCTCTGAAACATCTGTATAACGTTCTTTAGACTCTTCTGCTATAGCACTCAAACTTCGCATCGTCGTAGATAAAGCAGTATCATAAATAGAGTAAAATCCTTCGCCATTTAGGCCTGCTGCGTCTTTTACTACCAGCGCACTTGGCAACATTTCAATTATTGTATGCGTTTGCATGTTCATGGTAACTCCTCATTCTCAACAACTAACATCATGCATCCCTAATTTCTTAATAATTATATACAATTATTAAAAATAACTTCAACTTAGAAGGATGTCAAAAATTACTAGTTAAGCATTAATCCACAGTATCTCACCAGTGATAAGGTTCATTACGATTAATTTTACAACTACGATAGAGTTGTTCCACCAACAACAACCGTACCATTTGATGGGTAAATGTCATCGGACTAAACGACAATTTAAAGTCCGCTTTTTCTCGTAATTCTTGAGAAACTCCAAAAGCACCGCCAATAACAAAGGTCATTTCACTAGTACCAGACACTTCTAAATTTCGTACTTTTTCAGCTAATTTTTCAGAGGATATCGTTTTGCCATACACATCTAATAAAACAAAATAGCTTTTATCGTTAATCTGTTTTAATAACCGCTCGCCTTCGTTTTTTACCGCTTCTTGGCGTTGAGCATCTGAAGGATTATTCCCAATCTTTGCTTCTGGTAATTCAGTTATCGAAATAGCACCATACGGTGTGATACGCTTTACAAACTCGTCTACACCATCACGTAAATAGCGCTCTTTTAATTTTCCAATCGTTAATATAGTAAATTTCATTTTAATCTTTATCCGAAGCCACCGTTAACACTATCTCTGCAGTCTTACTTTTCCCCTCACGAGTAAAGGTAATCGTTATGGTATCACCAATCTTATGGGTATTAAGTTCTTTGCGTAATGCTGCAATAGAATTAACCGTTGTATTATTTAACTTTGTAATAACATCTCCTTGTTGCAATCCACCTTTGCCAGCAGGACCTTGCGCAGAGATTTTTGCTATATACAAACCATCTACATTCAATTGATATCCATGTTCGGCTGCTGTTCTTTTGTCAATAACATACACACCAATATATGGACGCTGCACTTTTCCCGTATTAATAAGTTGCTCTATAACAGATTTAGCTTCATTAATAGGAATCGCAAACCCTATGCCTTCCACACCCGCTTTAGCAATTTTGGCACTGTTAATACCTATTACTTGACCATCTGCATTTACTAACGCACCTCCGGAGTTACCTGGATTGATAGCCGCATCGGTCTGAATTAACGGAATGAGTTGGTCCGAACCTTCAATCGTTCTATGAATAGCACTAATAACACCTGTAGTCACGCTTCCTTGAAATTCAAGACCAAGAGGATTTCCAATAGCAATCGCCGGTTCCCCCACTTGCAAATTATCAGAGTCGCCTAGTTCAGCTACGGTCAACGCTTTATCCGTAGAGATTTTAACCACTGCCAGATCTGTAGCTACATCGGTTCCTATGACTTTACCTTCTGCCGTAGAGCCATCTGCTAAAGATACCGTCACTATATTATTAGTAGCATTGGCTATCACGTGATTATTCGTGACAATATACCCCTTTGCATCAATGATGACGCCGGAACCAACACCTTCACCAATTTGCACCTCTCGATTGAAAATATCTTTATCATATACTTTTGTAGTAATACCTACTACCGCAGGGCCGACTTGTTTAACTACATTAACCGTCGCCGTATTACGACTAGCTGTTAAAGGAACTTCTTTTTTATCCCCCTTGGAATTTGTCAGTTGAAAAGGCTGCGAATTATCCATATAGTGTTTAGTTAAATAACCACCTATGCCACCAATTAAAATCAATATGACGGCCAAAAGTACTATGATTAATTTCTTTGGATTATTCATTCGGCTTTCTCCTTTCTATATCATACATAGACACACATTCCTTTGGTTGTCCATGTAAAAAATGTATATCACTACCAATGCGCAATCCTGCATTATTTAAAATTTGAGAAATTGTTTCTTCTACTTTGCCTATACTATTATTTTGTTCTGATCGATGAGCTAATACCACTTGTAATTCTGGCGGACGTTTCATCATTAACAAACTTTGTGCGGTCACTTCATTTGCTAAATGACCATGTGGGCCTGCCACCCGGCGTTTTAGAGCTGGTGTATATGCCCCATATTGTAACATGAAAGGGTCGTGATTAGCCTCTAATACGAGCATGGTGCTTTCATCCATATTACCTAACATAACATCATCTACAATGCCGGTATCCGTAAGTAATGCCATTTTTTGATGTCCCCCATAGCAAGCTACTCCCATGGGATCTGCCGCATCATGAGATGTCGAAAATGTTTCAACCGTAAGATTCCCCACATCTAAAACATGTTTAGTCACGGGTATACATGCATTAGCATGAATCTTTAATCGACTTTGGATTTCTTTGAACGTTGCCGCCCTAGTATAAATAGGTACGCCCGTTTCTTTTATAAATTGTTGTAGCCCCCCAATATGATCGGAATGTTCATGCGTAATAAAAACCCCTTGCAGGTATGAAAGGGGGACATCTAAATCTTTCATGGCAGTTTTTATACGTCTAGCACTAATACCAACATCAATCAAAATAGCCGTTTTCCCATATCGTACCAATGTACAATTGCCCTTACTGCCACTAGCTAGGACATGAACCTCAAAGGGAGTAGCCAATGATTGTTCTAACTTTGTCAAAACTTACTCCTTTAAAAATTCCGGCGACCTTATACAAAATCGCCGGAAACTACATTCTATTTATTCACTTCATAAATTAAGTTATTACCTAAATGATTTGGAAGTACTCGCCATTGTGCACGTTTTGCTACCACCCAAGTAAAGTCCCCATAGGACAAATCTTGATTGATTTTTTCTGGCAAAAAGTCATCGCTTTCAGCCCAATAAATACGACCTTTTTCATATTTAAAGAACACTTCTTGAATATGAGCAAATTGGTTTGTACCGCGAGGACGCAAATTCATACGCGTCATTTCATCAAAAACAATTTCAATAGCTGGAACTTCGGTATCTTGGTGCTGGAATACAACACGCAAGCGCCGTTTTGCATTAACAGGGTACATCTGAAGAGATGGATGAATAAAGGCCCCACTTGTGTAGTCTAGCTCAGTTAAAACACTGGATTTAAACCCATCGAAAGTTTTCATTAAGTCATCCACATCAGCTTGTGATTTAATACGTTGCCAATCCATCATAGTCTCCTTATAAATATTCTAAAAGAATAACATATTACCAACTATCTCTTTGTAAACATGCTAATACAATTAGGCCTAAACTAATTGCTTCTCTTTTATTTTAACTAATTCAATTGTATTTGTCGATATATGTAAATTTATTTTTCTAGCATTATATTCATACTGCCACTTACAAAAGGATGTAAATCAACAGTAACAAAGGTGAATCCTATATTTTTAAAGACATTCACTATTTCACATCTGAAGTCTTCATCACTAAATTTTAGGAAATCGGCCGCTTCAACTTCAATACGCGCTAAGTCATCATGAAAACGTACCCGAAATAAACCTTCTAACTTTGTGCCTAAATACACTTCTCCTGCTTCAATACGCTGTAATGCTTCTGCAGTTATCGGTTGATTATAAGGAATGCGTGTCGCAAGACAGGGGGAACTGGGCTTATCCCACACGGATAACTTCATTTTTTTTGCTAGTTGTCGGATTTCGTTCTTGCGAAGCCCTACTTCAAGAAGTGGACTTCTTACCACACCAAGCTCAGCTAACGCCCGCATCCCTGGACGATATTCATTGGTATCATCTAAATTACCTCCATCTAGCACAAAGGGAATTCGACGTTCTTTTGCCCACTCTAACAACAAAGAAAATCTATTTTTCTTACAGAAGTAGCAACGTTCTGGGCTATTTTTTACAAATTCGGGTAATGCCAATTCATCAATATAGATACCTTCGTGTTTAATACCTATGTGTTGCGCAAAATTTTTAGCATCTTGTGATTCTTGCTGTGGTAATGTAGGCGATGCTACTGTAAAGGCAACCGCCTTATCGCCCAAAACGTCATGGGCTACAGCCGCTAAAAATGTGCTATCTACACCACCAGAAAAAGCAATAACTACATGCCCCATTTCCTTTAATAGTGTTTTTAATCTTTCAAATTTTTCCTCTGCTGACAAATCTGCAGACCTTGCAATAATCATTCCTATATTCGCTTTTTCCATATGTAACTCTTCTCTATTTTATTCAAATTTGTTATTTCAAAATATATCTTCATCTATACCGTTTAATTTTATGTTAGCAGTCTAAATTCATGGTTTATACTTCTTTCGTCAAATTATGCAATAATTCGATAAAACACTGCATATTGTCTTGTAAATCACTCCCTCGACGGAACATATCACCGCCCACTAAGTACATGACATCATTACCATAAATATCTGCCAACACAGGAAGACGTTCCGCCGTCACGCCACCTCCGGGACCCGGACAAGAAGCCTTTACCTCCTCATAAGGCTTAGTTAACATGTGATGAATGCGTTGACACGCCTCAGCAGTGAACGTAAAGCGACCGCCATAAGATACAAAAATGCTCATGTCTGCGCCAAACAAACGTGGCAATACACCCATGTATATCTCCTGATTAATTCCAGACATACCAGGTAAAGCAAAACCACCCATAAAAGCAGGATGTGAAATGATCGGAAGTTTCAAATTCTCATCTGTCGCTAGCGCATGTAACCACCCATACCCTATCAGAGCCGGCGCTACCATTAATGCGGTTGCCCCTAATTCTTTCGCACGATATGCACGCTCTAATACAGTATGCCCATCAGCAGATACATTAGCCGCATATAGCGTATGTCCACCACATTTTGCATTCGCTTCTTGCACTGCAGCTGCACAACACTTTACGCGATTTTCAAAAGTTGAAAAGGATTGATTTGTAATACCATGATCATCTTTAATGACATCTGCGCCGCCTAATGTATAGGCTTCACACATACGAGCTAATGATTCTGGCGATGTCCCCATTGGCTTTATAACAGCTTGTAACATTGGTCGCTTAGGCACATTTACTAATTTCCGTAGTTCTGCTAGCCCAAAACGTGGCCCTTTAAATACACTTAATAGTGCTGGTGTAACCTCTATATCCTCTACCCAAATGCCTGGAATTAAAGAAGAATTACCAAATACGACATTTAAAAACTGCGTGGCTTCAAACGCTGTGGTTTCCACAGAATAAGAAATACGTGCTATCGATGTATCTCCATCTGCAACCAAACTTTCCAGGTGCCCTGTTATTTCATTTTTAATGTATGAATCTGTCACTAGTTCATAAGGAAATTCAATCGTCTGTTCAATCCGCAATGCCTCAGCAATCTGCCGCGCCTCATCACCTATATATGACAACCGATAAGTTACAATAAATCGCTCCATGATTAACCTTCTTTCAAATTTTAAATCATGACTTTTTAACATTATATCACTTCTAGTATACAGTAATTTTTACTATATTTCTAAAAGTTGTGATACAATAATTAAATATATTGTAGAACTATATGAAAGAACGGAAAAGAGGGATTTTATGAATTGGGAAACATATACGTCAAAAGCTGTACAAGAGATTCCAGCTTCTGGCATCCGTAAATTTTGGGTTAAAACATTGGCTATACCTGATGTGTTATCACTTTGTATCGGTGAACCAGACTATGCTCCACCAAAAAAAGTATTAGACGAATGTATTGCCAGTATTAATCGCCAAGAAACGCATTACACTGAAAACTTAGGACTGCCTGCACTTCGTCAAGCCATAGCATCGATGTATAAAAGAAAATATAATGTAGAATATGCATTAGATGAAATTATGCTCACCATCGGAGCTAGCGAAGCCATCGATTTAGCTGTACGGGTATTCTTAAACCCTGGTGATGAAGTATTAATTCCAGATCCATCCTATGTAGCCTATCCTGCAGAAGTTATCCTTTGTGGTGCCACCCCCGTAATGGTACCTACCTATGGCAAAGACGGATTTAAACTTCGCCCTGAAGAATTAGAAAAAAAAATTACACCAAAAACAAAAATGCTAATTATGGGATTTCCTAGCAACCCTACTGGAGCTATCATGGATGCAGACGAATTAGCTGCTATTGCAAAAATTGCTATAAAACACGACCTTATCGTTGTATCGGATGAAATCTATAGTGAACTCACCTATGGCTCTGGTCATGTAAGCATGGCATCACTTCCTAACATGAAAGAACGCACACTCGTACTTAACGGCTTTTCAAAAGCCTATGCGATGACGGGTCTTCGTATCGGTTACCTTTGCGGACCTGCAGAGGTTGTTGCCTTAGCTACAAAAATTCACCAATACAGTATTGTAGCACCTGCTACACCTATTCAAAAAGCAGCTATTGTAGCTATTAATGAGTGCGAAGATTCTATAAAAGAAATGCGCGATGAATATGAAGCTCGTCGTAATATTATCGTAAATGGGTTTCGTGAAATGGGGTTAGAAATTGCAACGCCAAATGGTGCCTTCTATGCCTTTCCTGACATCTCTTCTACGGGCCTTAGCGACGAAGAGTTCGCAGAGCGTCTATTAGCAGAAGAAAAGGTGGCCGTTGTTCCAGGTTCAGCTTTTGGCGCCTGTGGTAAAAACCACGTACGGTGTTCCTATGCGTCTTCCCGTGAAGATATTCAAGAAGCTATCGTACGCATTGGTCATTTTGTAAAAAAATATCAAAAATAAAAAATCCCCCTTCTTAAGAGAAAGGCTGTTGTCGTGCACCCAAAAGTTAGACTTTGGGGAGACGACATGCAAACAACCTATTAAGAAGGGGGATTTTATTTTATGCCACGGCAATTGCCTTGCCTAATGCCGCAAGTGCAGCATCGTTATCATCAGGAGTGCCGAGAATAGCAACTTGTTCGCCTACTACTATCACACCTGCATTTGTTAAGCGTTCAGCAAAATCTTCAAGCCATGTGCCACCCCAACCGTAGGAGCCAAACACACATACTTTTTTACCATTCAATTTGCCTTCTAAATCAACAATAAATGGTTCAAATTCAAACTCTTCGAGTTGTTCCGAGCCCATATCTGCACATCCCAATGCTAACTTATCAAAAGCGGCGGCTTCTTCTACAGAAATTTCAGAAACTGATTTTAGTGTCACTTCTTGACCTGCTGTTTTAATTGCGTCCGCTACCTGTTGAGCCATCGCTTCTGTATTACCTGTCCCAGACCAATAAATTACGCCTACCATAATAATCCCTCCTTAAATAAAAGTTGTATCTATGATTTATGCAATTTATACAATCAATTTGGCTAACTGTTTGCCTTCTTCTAATCTCTTCTGACAAAACTTACAATAAGCCTTATAGCAGTAAAATAATTGCATGGCGAATATTTGATTTTATATTTGAAAACTTTCTCATTTCCAAATTCTTAAAATGTACATTTTGTATTTTAATAATAATACTGTTAATCATATATGTCAATATTTTTGATAATAAATCTCATTTATTTTTTCTTTATATTTGAAAAAACATCTCAAAATATTAATTTACCAAATATAAAAGCGATAATCAAAAATCATATGACAGCGTAAAATGTTTACACTTAAACATACGATTTTCAATTATCGCTTCACCAAAACTACTTTATTTTACTTTCATCAAACCTTCTAGAACTGGCCAAAGTAATTGATCATCTGCAGCATTTACCACAACTACACGAGCTGCTGTGCCATAATATTTATTATCATACAAAGTTATATGCAAGATTTCTTTGTATGGGACAGAAGCCACAATATTCTCTGTAGAAAGCACACCTGCATAGGTTCCATTTGGCTGAACTACTATAGGTTTTACCACCGTGTAAGGCGTCATTTGATTATTTCCAGAGGAATTAACCAAATCTGCCAACGCAGGAAGTAAACTTGGCGATTTTTTCTGTAAACCAGAATGTGCATCTCTCTCGATGCCTAATGTAGATAAGCCCACATAGCCTAAATGTACATCTGCAACAGCACCATATTTTACCACATTTTGATTTTTATATAGTATCTGATACACTTCAGAGTTAAAAATTCCTATATCATTCAATTGCTTTTGAATATCTTCACCATTACCACCGGCAAAGACGGCTTTTACATCACCTTTATGAAGTACAATATCCTTAGATAATTTGATATTCTGAAGATTAGAATAACTTTTATAACCATTAATGGTAGTATTACTAGCAGCACTTGCAGAGCTTGCAACGACAACTACTATAGCTAAGATACTAGCAATTCGTTTTGTTCTGTTAAACACCCAATTCCTCCTCTTTTATTTTTATGTCTACATTTATTCTTATCTCTTATTTTTGCATTTTTGCCCAACTATCACGAAGGCCAACGATGCGATTCATTACAATATGGTCAGGCTTGCTATCTATATCCGTTACAAAGTAGCCATTGCGTAAAAATTGAAAATGATCGCCTGGTTTTGTTTCCGCAAAAGCTGGTTCCCCCTTACCATTGAATACTTGTAAAGAATTCGGATTTAATCGTTCCATAAAGTCCTTATCGGATAATTCTTCGTCATCTTCTTCAATCAAGAGATGTTCGTATAAACGAACTTCCATGTCTACCGCATGAGAAGCTTCTACCCAATGCAAGGTTCCTTTGACTTTACGAGCACTACCAGCACAACCACTCTTTGTATCAGGATCATATTCACAATGGATAAGTGACACTTCCCCATTTTCATCCGTTTCAAAACCTGTACATTTAACAATGTATGCTCCTTTTAAACGAACTTCTTTATCTGGAGCCATGCGGAAAAATTTTTTCACCGGTTCTGCCATAAAGTCTTCGCGTTCAATATAAATTTCGCGACTAAATGGAACTGTACGTGTTCCTAATGCATCATTTTCAGGATTATTTTCAACTTCCACCCATTCCACTATATCGCTTGGGTAATTATCGATTACCACTTTTATAGGATTGATAACGGCCATTTGGCGAGGTGCTTTCAATTTCAAGTCTTCGCGAATGCAGAATTCAAGAAGCGCAATATCTACCACACTATTACTTTTAGCCACCCCAATACGTTGGCAGAAATCACGAATAGAGGCAGGTGTATACCCACGACGGCGAATACCAGAAATTGTCGGCATACGAGGATCATCCCAACCACTAACTTTGCCATCTTCTACAAGGCGGCGAAGTTTTCGTTTACTCATAATCATATGTGTAATATTTAAACGAGCAAACTCAATTTGTTTTGGTTTTTCTGTATCTTCCCATTCTTCAAGAACCCAGTTATAAAGAGGACGACGTTCTTCAAATTCCAAGGTACATACAGAATGCGTAATGCGCTCAATTGCATCACTTACAGGATGTGCAAAGTCATACATTGGATAAATGCACCATTTATCACCTGTGCGATGATGATTAGCGTGAAGCACGCGATAAATAACAGGATCACGCATTACAATATTAGGGGATTCCATATCAATTTTAGCCCGAAGCACCCGTTCTCCATCTTTGAATTTTCCATTTTTCATAGCTTCAAAGAGTTCTAGATTTTCTTCAACGCTACGATTGCGCCAAGGGCTGTCAGTACCAGGCGTATTAAAATCACCACGAGTCGCTTTGATTTCTTCTGGAGTCTGGTCATCTACATAAGCTTTCCCCTTTTTGATAAGTACTTTTGCATATTCGTACAGTTTATCAAAATAATCAGAGGCATAATAATTCCGGTCTTCCCAAGAGAACCCTAACCACTGTACATCTTCCTTAATAGAATCTACATATTCTACATCTTCTTTTGTAGGATTAGTATCATCAAAACGTAAGTTTGTCAAACCATTATTATCACGAGCAAGACCAAAATTCAAACAAATCGATTTAGCATGCCCTATATGCAAATATCCATTAGGTTCTGGAGGAAACCGCGTATGCACACGTCCACCGTATACACCTTCTTCATTGTCTTTTTTTATGATAGCTTCAACGAAATTAAGTGATTCTGCTTTTTCAGTTACTGTTCCTTCTCTATCTAAATTTTCATTAATTTCCACAATAGACATCCTTTCTAAACTAGACTATCTTTATATTTTACCACAATTACAACCCTTTATAATTCACTTCTTGATTTACACAGGTTTTTAGTGGTTTTTCTTGTACTCCATTTACTAAGTTTTCCACTGTCAAAAAGGCCATATTTTTTCTTGTTCGATCTGTAAAAGATGCAATATGTGGCGTAATCAAACAATTAGGATTTTTCATCAATGGATGGTCTTGAGGCAGCGGTTCTGGGTCAGTAACGTCAAGTGCGGCTTGTGCAATTTCGCCCGTTTCAAGTGCCCTTACTAATGCATCGGTATCTACGATTTTACCGCGTCCAATATTAACAAGCAATGCATCTTTCTTCATCGCTTTAAATACATCTGCATTTATCATGTGATATGTTTCATCCGTAAGTGGAGCTGCCACTAGTACTACATCAGATTCTTTCAACAGTGTTTCCATACTTACGTACGTAGTCATATATAAATTATCATCTAAGCGTGGTGTGCGATTATGGTATAACACCGTCATTCCAAAGGAACGCGCACGGCGAGATATAGAAATACCAATATTGCCCATACCAATAATACCTAATGTCAATCGGCTAACATCGCGGCCTTTATGAGGACAATCGCGTCTCTCCCATTCACCTGATTTTACAAAATCAATCACTTCTGGCAACCGGCGCATAGCAGCTACAACTAACAAAAATGCATGTTCAGCAACAGTCTCAGTCAATACGTCTGGGGTATTTCCGTAGGGAATATTTTTATCTGTTAAATCTTGGATAACTACATTGTCATAACCTACACTAGCCTGTGCAATAACTTTTAATTTAGGTGCGTTTGCCACTAAATCAGCATCTACCTTAACAGAACGTGTACACCATAACCCATCTGCCTCCCGCAACCATTCTTTTAAAATATCACGTGGCATATCTTCTTTTTCTTGCCATTGCCTAACTTCTACATGTTCTTTTAGATATGTTAATCCATCTCGACGTACGGGACCGGAAATAACAACTATAGGTTTACTCATTGTACACCTCCAATTAATGACTAATCTATTTTTTATTATATCAAATTATCTTGTAAAACACCTATAACTAACAACTTAAGAAATTTAATGCTATAATTAATTATACATATTGAAAGAAATATAACAATATAGAAGGAATTATTGTATGTAACAGCAGTTGGGAGGAACTCATATGAAAATTGCCGCATTCAAAACAGACCTTGGTGAAATACAATGGGGTGTCATCAACGATGAAAATAATACTATTTTAGGGGCTACTGACCTAGAAGAAGCGTATTTCGCCTTTCTGCCAGAAACGATTAATGAATTAATCGAACAAGGAGAGGACGGATTGCTAGCACTAAATACGGCACTAGAAAAGCACAACGAAGATCCCATTGCCGTACCTTATAATCTCTCTGAAGTAGAGCTTTTAGCGCCGCTAACCATGAAAAAAAATGTATTTTGTGTAGGCAAAAACTATCCCGACCACGTTACGGAATTTGAAGGTAATGAAAACGCGCCTATCCCTGAATTTCCTGTAGTTTTCACCAAAGCGCCTACATCCATTATTGGTCCTAATGACCAAATTGATCCACATCCAGAAGTAACTTCGCAAGCAGATTATGAAGGTGAATTAGCCATCATAATTGGCCAACGTGGCAAAAATATTCTTGAAAGTGAAGCCTACGATTATATTTTTGGTTATACCATCCTAAATGATGTAACGGCACGGGACCTTCAAAAACGTCATAAGCAATGGGTAATTGGCAAAAGTTTAGATACCTTCTGCCCTATGGGACCTGCCATCTTAATTGGTGACAAAAAAGAACATGTCTTTGAAATTCGAACCTATGTAAATGGTGAACTTAGACAATCTGGCTCTACGGACGAACTCATTTTTGATATCCCAACCCTTTTAGCTACGCTTAGCCGTGGAATCACCCTCGAACCAGGAGATGTTATCTCTACAGGTACACCTATGGGGGTAGGTATGGGGCAACGCCCTCCTCGTTTTCTACAAAGCGAAGATGAAATTTCTATCGAAATCAGTAAAATTGGGACATTGACAAACACCGTAAAATAAAAAATAAACAGAGGAGCAACGCAAGATACCTTGTGTTGCTCCTCTGTTTATTTATAAAATCAAAATCATTAATCTATTACTAGCCGTTTTATTCCACATCTTCTTCACGCAAAGCAAGCTCCGCAGCACGCGCAATAGGTGCTCTAAAGGCAGGTGGAATAAGTTCAATTTCATTTAGATGTGCACCTACAATCCAACCAATTCCTACCCCTTTTACACTGAATAGCCAAGCAAAATAACAAGCCGTCAACACCGCGCCTTCTCTCTTGCCTAAATCATTGATAATAATCTGGTCAGACGTAGAAGCATGACTCGTAACAAAATTACGAATCGATGTATTTTTGCTATTCCGTGCTGCCTGAATAAAAGCAGCCTTAAAGTCTGGATCAAAGGAAGCAATCTTTTGTAGACTACTCTTTACTTTGCCTAACGACACGGAATGTTTTGTTCGCGGTATATTATATTGTTCCGTAGCCACATCATTGAAAATAGAATTTAAAATATCACGCCCTTTAGGATATTGAAGTAGATGGGCCACTAAATCATACTCATAACATACACCTTGTGTAAAAAATCGATTTTTATTAGCCGATCTATCCCGTTTTACATCACGGTCATATAAGGTGACTACTTTCACATGAAAATGACGTAATAGTTTTTCTAAGGAATTGATAGAACCCTGTCCACGCGCATTAATCAAAGAAATACGATAATAGCTAAAATCTATATCCATCGTTTTTGCAAAAAATGGAAAGCTCCCCAATTCCGTTTCCCCTTCTACGAGGAGTGTACAGCTAGAAAATAAAGCTGCTTTTGCTTCGCCGAAGTACATAGATAATGTTTTTTCTGCCGCCAAGGAAAGTTCAAAGGTGGTACCACAAGCTACACGAGTGTGGCCACAACTATTTCGATAAAATCGAATAATGCGTTTATAATCATCTTCCAACGAATCTGTAGAGTTCGTAATAATAAATAGCTGTCCGGTTAACGCCTGAATACCAAACAATTTATTAAGCAAATACAGAAATTCTGGATTTTTATTATTCAACAATTCTTCATAAAAACGAATAACCGCTCGTTGTTGAAACGGACCTAAATTAATTTCTGGACCATCAATACATAGGAACAGAGAAAGGGTTTTTCTACCTTCCCTATCCACATAGGCCATATCTGAAAGTTTGACATGTTGAAATGTTTCGCGTTGAAATAATTGCCACAACACCTTTGTCATAATTGTCATAGCTAAATATAAATTCGATTTTGTATATCGATCAACTAGAGAAGACAACGAATTATCCAATGTACGACCATCTAATTTGGATAAGGTTTCTGTGCCAGCTACATTGCACACATGAATAAACCGCTCCAATACACCGTGAAACTGTGTAACCACTTCCATGGGACCACCCAAGTGTTTGATGTATTTTTCGGGAATACCTTCCTCATTGGCATCCGTTATTTCAGCTAGTTTACCTACCTGAGCACGTAATTCTTCAATAACATGCTCAAGGGTAGATGTAAAATCTACAAGCCCTTTCGTATGCGGAGTCTCCAACTCTCGAATACTCCGATGAAATAAAAACATCATCATCGTCCGCAATGACTTAGAGAGGAATCGTTTATGAGGAGTACCGCCGTCTAAATCCGTTTCTAATACATATACAGAAGGATAATTATCCTGTCGATAAGACTGCTCAAAATAAAGTGTCACATGCCCTTTTCGATTGCGCGCCACATCTTGCAATAACGCGGGTAATTCTTCTGTGGAAAATGCAATAGATACGGTTACTGTTACTTTTTGTTCCACATCATAAAAATCATTAGCTTCAAATGCTTTTCCCTTGATTAAATATTCAAGAAGCTCTAGAAAGTTTGTCTTTCCTACCGCGTTTTCACCGACAAGAAAATTGACATTTTTATGAAAATCTAGACGTAGATATTCTAAGTTTCGATAATTCTGAATCTCTATCCACTCTAAATACATTATGCCACCACCTAGATTTAAATTAGTCTTCCTCTATTGCTTGCATTTCCTTTAATTTAGAAATCATTACAGAAGAAATAAACATGACAATACCACCACTTACAGTCAACCAACTCAAGCTTTCATCAAAAATCAAAAATCCCCACATCGCACTATAAAATACACCAATATATTGTAAAAATTGTGCTACTACCGCATTCGTCGCAATAAAAGAGCCCGTCAAGAAAAACTGCCCAATAACGGATACAATTCCTACACCAATTAGCAATAGCCATTGCGTCACATTGGGAACGACAAAGTCATCTATCATATAAATGCCGCCTACCACCATAGTAGAAAAAAGAAAATAAAACATAATTTCATAGGTACTGTGTCCACCACGCATACTCAGTCCACGAATGGTCGTATACGCCGCAGCGGCAAAAGCTGCACCTAGTACAGCCGCTAAGGCATAAATCGAAAATGATTCATAACTAAAGGGATTAATAATCACGAGTACGGACAAAAATATGAGAATTAACCAAGGCATTGCCCCCTTAGGCAATTTTTCTTTTAAGAATAGGCTACTAAAAATGAACACGAAAATGCCTGATAACTGAAATAATATAGCCGCATCAGTAATCTTAATTTTACTAACTGCAATGAAATTACAAAGATTACCTGCACCGCCATAAACACCGCGCATAACTAGCATGCCAAAATCTTTATTAGAAAAGCGGATTTGTTTTAGGTACATGTAAATAACAACGGCTACGGTGCCAATTAAACCGCGAAAAAACGTAATTTCACCTGCGTTAACGCCTTGCTGCCCCAACATTTTAGCAAGCACACTCATAAAGCTAAGTATAAAGGCAGATAAAAGTGCATAAATAAAAGCTTTATTCATTCTTTTTACCACTAAAAGAATCTACAAAAGCGAGAACTTCCTTCTTCATCTCTTCTTTTGCAATGGTCTTCGTGAAACGCAACTCCTTGTGTGCAAGGGCTTCTAACTCTTTAGGGAACGTCACTCCTGTTACAGCCGATATGCCTTCTAACGTTTCATACGGAGTCTGACCTTCTTTTAATTCTAAGGCTTCACAAATTGCTGTTGGGAATTTAAACGGATGTGCCGTTGCTGCAATAATCGTATGACGAGCACCATCTTCTGGATGTTTCTGCAAATTTTGCATATATGCCCCCATCGCAACGGCTGTATGTGGGTCTAATAAATACCCATAAGTATTATAAATCTGTTCAATAACAGCTTTTGTTTCTTCATCTGATACAAAAGCACCGTCAAATTCACGCTGCACTCGTTTAAACTCTTCCTCATCTACAGAGAGTTTACCAGTAGCTTTCAAATCACACATCCATTGTGCAGTACGTTCAGGATTTTCACCGCTTACATAATATAGGAAACGTTCAAAATTAGAGCTTTCAAGGATATCCATAGACGGTGATATGGTCGTATAGAACTGCCGATTCATATCGTAAGTACCCGTTTTGAAAAAGTCCGTAAGTACATTATTCTTATTAGATGCACAAATAAGTTTACCTATAGGCACGCCCATTTTCTTAGCAAAATAAGCAGCTAGAATGTTACCAAAATTGCCACTTGGTACGACCACATTAAAGGCTTCATCTTCGTGAATAGCCCCTTGTCCAACAAGTTCTTCGTAGGCTGCCACATAATACACCACCTGTGGGGCTAAGCGACCAACATTGATAGAGTTAGCACTAGAAAACATAATACCTTTTTTGTGCACAAGTGCATTCGTTTCCGCATCCACGAACAAACGTTTTAGGAACTGTTGCGCATCATCAAAATTCCCTTCAATAGCAGTCACATTGACATTAGAACCTTCCTGTTTCTGCATTTGTTCCTGTTGCATAGGGCTAACACCATTAGTGGGATAAAAAATCTGTATATGCGTGCCAGGTACATCCTTAAACCCTTCTAATGCCGCTTTGCCCGTATCTCCGGAGGTTGCCGTAAGGATAAGGACCTCCTTTTCTTCATTTTCTGCCGTTTTAGCTTCTACGAGTAAATAAGGGAATAAGGATAATGCCATATCTTTGAAAGCTTGTGTACGACCATGATAAAGCTCTAATACAGATAAACGCTCCATCAAACTATGAATAGGCGCAATCTCAGCAGTATCAAAATTTTTATTACAATACGCCTGGTTAATGATATCCGTTAATGTAGCCTCTCCTAAGGATGGAAAAAATTTAGACAACACTAATAAAGCAATGTCTTGATAAGATTTGCCTTCTAGTTCTTTATATGTCAAACATTGGCTTGGAAATAAGGCTGGCACATAAAGTCCACCATCCTCGGCAAGACCGTGTAATAAAGCATGTGTAGCCTTTACACTGCATTGTTTGCGTGTACTTGTATAATTCATCATAACCTCCCAAACTCTCTATTCTCACGATGACTCATAATATTGATGGAAAAATATATAGTCTATATTAAACAATTTTCTTATTCTTAATTATATAGTAAATTGCCATATACAACAATGTATGAAGAACTAGATTATTTCTCAAGAAACATTTTATTGACTGTTCGCTCCTTACAAAATAGGTTGTTTTTACTTAACTATTATTAAGCTTTATGTTTTTGTATCTCGTCATAATTAGACACAGTTTTTTAATAAATGATGTCAAAATAATGTCAGTGGACACCCTAATTAAATAATGTCAAAAAATATAGCCACCGCAAAATGCGATGGCTATCAACTCTTTTTTTGGTGGACCACCAGGGGATCGAACCCTGGACACCCTGATTAAGAGTCAGGTGCTCTGCCAGCTGAGCTAGTGGTCCACAACACAATCATTATATACTCTTACAACTTATATTGTAAAGATATATCTAGATTTTTTTCAAAAGTTCTGCTTTCTTGTTAGCAAATTCATCTTCCGTGATAATCCCCATTTCAAGCAATTCTTTGAGTTTTTTAAGAGCGTCAAAAGGATCGTCTTTTCCAACAGCAGCAACCGTAATAGCACTATCTGCAGCCGCATTATCCGCCTCAGTTACATTCTTATCCATCTCATTAGTTGTAGACAGCATTTCACCGCCTTGCGGATGTGGCATCCCCCGTGACATATCTGCCATATTGCTCCAATTTCCTTTTAGTTGTTCATTATAATCGTACGCAACAGTACCTCTAGAATCGATCCAAGCCTTTGCATTCTCAGCAATTAAATTAGGCAATACGTCAAACGTGGCTAAACAAGTATCTGCACCCTGTACTAACAATACGACATGTGTTTTACTCACCGTCTGCAAAACGACTTCTGTTATATCCTTCGCATTAAACTTTTCCAAAATGCCAAATCGGCCTCTATACTCAAAATCTTCTGTTTTGGGGTTATATATAAGACGTATGGGTAACAACATACCTCCAGGTGCGTATTTTATCACCTCTTCACTATCGCCTAAAAACCATTTTAGCAAGCTCATTTAATCCTCCGTAAGTATAAACTATTATTTATATTTTATCGTAAATATAGTTCTTTTACTAGCCATTATTATTGGAAATCCATCTTATACTCTATTCTTATGTCAACCTCCTAAATTGCTAGGTCACTTCCTATAAAGTTAAAATTATTACCTTTGCAAAATCACCATCGTGCTTTATCATAGTATATGAACATTATTTAATATGCTTATATGCAAAATTTAATATGCTTATATGTAACACATTACAGATTATACGCAACACATAGCATTATTTATACTATACATTTAATGACCACACGTTTACTTGGAGGATACATGTTTAACTTTAGTGAATCTACGATGATTACGTTAATTGCCGGCTTGCCGGCTATTGTGATAGCAATGTCCGTACACGAGTTTGCCCATGCTTACGCAGCGGACAAACTTGGAGACCCTACGCCAGGAATGATGGGCCGACTAACATTAAACCCCATTGTTCATGTCGATATTATCGGTCTTGTCATGTTATTTATCGCACAAATCGGTTGGGCACGACCGGTTATGATAAATCCTAGATATTTTAAAAACCCTCGCCGCGATGATATCCTCGTATCGTTAGCAGGACCTTTTGCAAACCTTATTACTGCCTTTCTTTCCTTATTCACGCTATATGCCATTGATGCTTACACTGGCAGCATAGCACGTGGAACAGAACTGGTTTTCACGTTGATTACTATTTATAATATCAACTTTGCCATTTTTAATTTACTGCCTATTCCACCACTAGATGGTTCCAGTATTATAAAAAATCTTTTACCTTATTCTTGGGTAGAACAAATTGAAAGCTTAGAACGCTACAGTATTTTTCTATTTATCATACTTATTAACTTACCATTTTTCCGTACTTTTTTCGTTTTCCTACAACGTATTGTAATGGGCATATATCTTTCTATTATGCATTTAATTTTCTAACCTTCTATTACAAAAAAACGAGGTAGTTTATGAACGCATTTACATTTTATAACCCCACAAAAGTATTTTTCGGTCAAGGTATGGCCTCAAATATTCATACAGAATTAGAACAATATGGCAAAACAGTGCTCCTCACCTATGGCGGTGGTAGCATTAAACACAACGGTATCTATAGCACCATACAAGCCGAATTACAAGCAGCCGGCAAAAATGTTATCGAATTTTCTGGTATCATGTCTAATCCTCGTATGGATAAAGTGTTAGAAGGTGTTTCGCTTTGTAAAAAGCATAATATAGATTTCATCTTAGCTGTTGGTGGAGGATCTACTATCGACTGTTCTAAAATTATTGCCGCTGCTACTATGTTAGATAATCCAACTGACTTTTGGGATCTTTATATGACACAGCGTTTGCCTGTAACAAAGGCACTACCACTCGGCGCTGTTCTCACTATGTCTGCTACAGGCAGTGAAATGAATAGCCGTGCCGTTATCACCAACACAGACACCCATCAAAAATTAGGTGCACGTGGCGATGCTCTATTTCCGAAATTTTCCATTCTTGACCCGACTTATACATATAGCTTACCTAAAGAGCAAATGATTTACGGTATCGTGGATATGCTTTCTCATCTTATGGAACAATACTTTTCCGAGCCTGATGAAACCAATCTAACAGATGACCTTATTGAAGCTACGTTCAAAAGCATTATGAAAAATGCAGCTATCGCTATTGAAAATCCTGAAGATTACGTAGCCCGTTCCAATTTAATGTGGGGCGCTACATTAGGCTTAAATGGTATATTTGAACTCGGCAAAGGCATGGATTGGACGTCTCATCAAATTGAACATACCTTATCTGCCTTCTATGATATTCCTCATGGAGCCGGTCTTGCTATCATTCATCCTATGATGTTGAACTATATTTACAAAGACCATTTAGCTCGCTTTGTACAATTTGCTAAAAATATTTGGAATATTGATTCAACTGACAAAACAGAAGAAGAACTCGCGTTAGTTGGTATTAATGCATTGCGAGATTATTTCAAGTCTATAGGTGCCCCTACTACACTTAATGAAGTCCATATCCCAGAATCAGCTATTCCTGAGATGGCAGCTACTACAAGACGTTTTAAAACAACGTATACAGACTTTACAATCACAGATATTGAAAATATAATGCGTTCAGCCTTATATTAAAATAAAAGGTGAGTTTTTCTGCTAGCAGTGCTTCATTAAGAAGTTACTGAGCTAAAAACTCACCTTTTATTTTTTATATAGAAAATTCTATTATAATTACTTTTCTTTAAACTCTCTAACGCTCGATCAATACATACCTTGTAATCTGCACTTAGCATATGAATCTACTAGCCACCAATACGCCACATTGCGCGCGTAGGTATATCCATATCGGCGCCATCATGTTCTTCTTTACGAAGTTGTAAAAGTCCTGCAATATAAGTTGCCAAAGCCTCTCCTATAATACCGTTTCGCACTTGCTCTACAATATTAGCTTCTTCATCTCGTAATAAGCACAAGCGCAGCTTGCCATCAGAAGTTAAGCGCACACGGTTACAGCTATCACAATAACTATGAGAGAGAGGAAATATAAAACCAACTTTACGCCCATTAGGTAGTGCATAATAGGTAGCAGGTCCAAATCCCTCCGTTGCGTCTCCTATAGGTATAAGATCACCACCACTAACACGTTCTAACTGTTCTCTCCATTCCTCAAAAGTAGGAGATTTATAAATACTTCCTTGAAATGGCATATATTCAATAAACCGCCAAATCACTGGCCATTTTTCCATATAGGCCAATAAGGTGCGCACTTCGCTGTCAGTAAGCGCATCCATTAAAACAGTGTTAATTTTAACTTCCTTGAAATCGAGGCTTATGGCAGTTTCAATACCTTTTATAACCGCGCCTAAATACCCTTTTCTACCAGTTCGCAAATCAAACATATCTGGATCTACCGTATCTAAACTGATATTAAGGCGATCAAGACCAGCTGCCTTTAGCTCATGAGCACGGGCTGCTAGAAAACTCCCATTCGTAGTCATCGAAATGTCTTCAAACCACGCCGTCGCTTTGATGCGTTTAAGGAGTTCCATAATATGAGGATATACTAACGGCTCCCCTCCTGTTAAACGTACTGCTCGTACGCCTAACAGATGAAACGCATTTAGAATGGCTAACCACTCTTCAACATTAACTAGATTTGTCTGACTTTCAGGGGTTATTTCCTCCGGACGACAGTAAGGGCAACAAAAATTGCAAGCTTCTGTCAGTGAAAGGCGCACATATTCAATTGTTCTGCCCCAAGAGTCTTTAATCACGTTTTACCTACTTTCTATAATAATAGAATCTCTCTATTTTTCAAGATACACAACAAGTGCATCATTTACCTTAATAGTACCACCTTTTAAAACTTTTGCAAAAATACCTTGTGTCGGCATAATACAAGAACCTACTTGTTTCATAATTTCACAACCAGAATGGCATTCTTTGCCAATTTGCGTCACTTCTAGCTCCGTTTCTCCAATACGCAACTTGGTACCAATCGGTAGCTCATATAGCACCACGCCTTCCACGGTAATATTTTCTGCAAAGTCTCCTGGTTTTACATCTGCTCCTTGGGCACGCATCATATCAATACCTTTAATTCCTAAAAGGCTGATTTGTCTATGCCACTTACCAGCATGCGCATCCCCTTTCATACCATAATCAGCAACTAGCTCTGCTGTTTCAATATTGTGTTTTTTCTGGCCTTTTTTCTCGCTTGTGGAAATGGCAATAATTTTTGCCTCTATTTTTTGTATCATAATACACCTATTAGAATTATTTACTACTATTCTATAATCATTAGCTTTACGATAAATCACATAACAAAATACACCAAAAACTATATTCAGTTTTATGGATACGTCTATATTCTACCAAAAATATGAAAAAATAGCATAGGTTTCGCATGATTTCAGTTATATTTATTTCACATATAAAAAATCTAAAAGCAATAAAAATACTCTTGAATCTACCTTAGCTCATCCAAAATCGCCTAAGTATACAATTCAAGAGTATTCTTATTATATATGAGTATTAGTTATAACTTTATAAGATTTAGCAGTTCTTGCTCCCGATTGTCTAACTTACTTTCAATCACCTCTATTTTCTCACGAAGTTTTTTTACATAAGATTCATCTTTAATTCCAACTAAGTTTATCTTTACATTTAAAAATGCAGCTTTTACAGCACATCGGATATTCATAACTGCTATAGCCCCATCCGTAATTAAATTAGGATTTCCCTTTTTTATCACCAACTCCGCTAAATCAAACATTTCATTAGCGAGTAAACCAATTTTTAAGGGAACTTCTGCAGCTTGTTTATATGCCTGTTGTAGAGATTTTGTACGTATCTGTTTCTCTTCTTCTGTGGTTTTAGGCAACTGCAACGCTTCCATAAACGCCCCAAAGCAAGCGCAATCCTCTTCAATCAAATCTAAAAAGCGAATTTCATAAGATTTAGCAAGCAGTTGGATTTCTTTCATCTCTGGTTCTACCGCGGCAAACCCTTCTTTACCAATCGTTAAATTAGCTACCATTTCAATTAATGCAGCCCCTGTAGCGGCTGTTAAACTAGCGATACTACCGCCCCCAGGTGTAGGTGCACTTGAACCCGTTTGAATCACAAATTCTGCTATCGTAAGGTCTTTTTTCTTCATCATTGCTCCTAACTAACTTAGAATAAACCCGTAATCGTTCCCTTTTCATCAATATTCATACGAAGAGCGGCTGGGTGCTTAGGTAGGCCTGGCATAACCATAATATCTCCAGTCTGACATACAATAAAACCAGCACCATTAGCAACACGTAAATCTTTGATTGTAATTGTAAAATCCTTTGGTGCTCCCAATAAATCTGGGTTATCACTCAAAGAATATTGTGTTTTTGCCATGCAAATTGGTAACTTATCTAATCCCCATGCCTCGATTTGCTGCAATTGTTTCTTTGCTGCTGGTGTAAAGAGTACATCATCACCACCATAAATAGTGGTAACAATCTTTTTGATTTTCTCATAAACAGAGTCATTTACATCATATAGCTTGGTTGGATTTACTGTTTCTGTGTCCATTAAATTCACAAGGGCTTTTGCCATGTCGATGCCACCATCACCACCATGCTCCCAACATTCATTAAGTTCTACAGGCACATTAAACGCTTCACACAAAGACCGTAAAGTATTAATTTCCAGCTCTGTATCCGTAGCAAATCTATTAATCGCTACGAGTACAGGGGCACCATAAAACCGCATATTTTCAACTTGCTTTGCCAAATTAGCGAAACCGACTTTTAAGGCTTCTATATTCTCTGTTGAAAGGTTATCTTTTTTAATTCCACCATGCATTTTCAACGCACGAATAGTGGCCACCACAACAATGGCATCTGGGTAAATATCTGCATAGTGACATTTAATATCCATAAATTTTTCAGCACCCAAATCAGCACCAAATCCAGCTTCAGTTACGACAATATCGCCTAATTTCAATGCTAATTTCGTAGCAATAACAGAGTTACAGCCATGTGCAATATTAGCAAATGGGCCACCGTGTACAAGCGCTGGCGTATGTTCTAACGTTTGCACTAAATTAGGTTTAATGGCATCTTTCATGAGAAGCGCCATAGCGCCTTCACAGCCTAGTTGATGTACGTAAATAGGTTCACCTTTTAGATTACAACCAATAACAATACGCCCAAAACGTTCTTTTAAATCTTCCAAGTCTTTTGCCAAACAAAGAATGGCCATAATTTCAGAGGCTACAGTAATCATAAACCCATCTTCGCGAGGGAACCCGCATACTTTGCCACCTAATGCCACATTAACATGACGAAGTGCGCGATCATTCATATCAAGAACGCGTTTCCATGTAATTTGCCGTAAATCTATTTGTAGCTCATTACCTTGATGAATATGATTATCAATCATAGCGGATAATAAATTATTCGCAGCGGTAATAGCGTGCATATCGCCTGTAAAGTGGAGATTAATATCATCCATTGGAACGACTTGTGCATACCCACCACCTGCAGCACCACCTTTAATCCCAAAAACGGGACCTAGGGAAGGCTCGCGCAAAGCAATAATAGCTTTTTTCCCAATTTTATTTAAAGCCTGCCCTAATCCAATGCTCGTTGTAGATTTCCCTTCACCAGCTGGCGTTGGACTAATGGCTGTCACAAGTACCAGTTTACCATCTTTTTCTTTTTCAAGTCGTTGAATTGCATCAAAGGAAATCTTCGCTTTATAATGCCCATAAGGTTCAATTTCTTCATAATACAAGCCACATTTTTCAGCAATCGCGCCAATCGTTTCCATCTCATTTTGTTGCGCAATTTCAATGTCTGTTAACATAATAACCCCCGTAGTAACAACATAAATAAGAATATCCTAAATTTGATTATTTAACTGTATCCTCTCCATATACATTGGTACCAATAGTACCACGGAAAAAGATAAGATAAGCCGAAATAATATACTGTAAATAAGATATCGCTGTAAACCATTGTGCGCCTAGAATGATGATCACATAGGCAACTACATAATACCAACCAGGATATCCTAAATCTTGTACACGACGCATAGATACTGACATATTAATAGCTATAAACATAGCCATAGCCACAAGCATCGTTAAAAAGAGAATTAAATTATCTGCATTAGCCGCTTCTAATATAGCCATTGTATTAAAGACGATCAATACAGAGGATGCTAAGTATGCAAAAATGAAGGATTGACGGTTTAAACGTCCTTTCACGGTTAACCAGCGCAAATTTAACTTTGTTCCCATTCGTAAACACGCCACTGTTAATATGGTGGTTACTAAAATTATAATGCCATAAATAACTGAAATTCCTGAAATACTTACCATTAAAACCTTGTATGAATCCTATCACATTAGTATTCATACAACTCCTTTCTACTAACAACAAATAACCTCAATCCTATCGCCTATATGTAATTCATGTGTTCCTGCACGCATAATACCAAGTGCATGCACCGTCGCTAAACTCGCTAGAGAACTAGCCATGAATACTTCATTAGGATAAAAGACCAATTCTTGCTTTTCTACTCGAACGATACCTTGAATATAACGATCAAGGGGATTTGTCTTTGCCAGCTCACTACCTAATTTGCAATAAAAACGTTCCGCATTGTTATCTGACTCACTATAGCCTTGTAACATGCGAAGCACTGGTTTTACGATAAGTTGAAAGCAGTTATACGCAGCCGTAGGATTTCCAGATAAGCCAAAAAACAATACGTTTCGCTCTTCATTATATCCACCATAACTAGCCGCCCCTGGACGCATAGGCAGTCTATTGTAAAGCATCTTCGCACCCAAGCGTTCATAAACCATAGGCATCACATCATAATCACCAACAGAAACGCCACCAGTACTAATAACAACAGTAATTCGTTCCTTTGCAATAATATCTTGCAAGTGTGTAATTTCTTTTTCAATACAAGTAGGGTCATCTGTCATATGATGCGTTTTGACCGCCTCAATGCCTATCTCACGAAGTAGTCCTATGAGCATGTATAAATTAGAATTATATATTTGTCCTTCTGAAAGTGGTTCATGTGGCATAACGACTTCACGACCAGTAGACATAACAAGTACGCGAGGATTTTCATATATAGGAACACGATTAATTCCCACACCAGCTAATACCGCTATCTGGGCAGCATTTAACAGTGTGCCTTGTCGTAATAGCAATGTATTGGCCGGACAATCTTCCCCTTTATAAATAATATGGGATCCATACGTGAAATTCCCTGAAATACTTAATACCGCATCTTCTTCACTACATTGTTCCTGCATGACAACTGTATTGGCACCTTTAGGAATAGGCGCACCTGTCATAATACGTACGGCCTCTCCCAACCTAAGTTCACCTTTATAACATTCGCCGGCACCTAAACGCGCTACCAGTTTATATGTATCTAGGTTATGCGGTTTATCTGGTCCACAGATAGCATACCCATCAACAGCAGATTTATCAAAATGAGGTATCGGAATCGGCGTCACCACATTTTCTGCTAATACACAACCTTGTGCGGCCAATACGTCGACATATTCGATTTTTAGAATATGCTGGTCAATACAGGTTGACCAAATAGCGTTCATCTCATCTATTGTTTTCATGCAAATATCCTTATTGATAATTTATAATATATTCTTACAAATCCAGTCACCTATAGAAGCTACATCATTAATATCAACTCTAGCAACACCTGGATGTTCTAAAATAGCCCTCTCTACCGTTGTTTCTGCTTCTGTAGCAATAGCTACCAAATTTTCTTTATCTGAAATCATCTGCTCATTATACCCTTGACGAAATACTTCGATAATAGGAAATACACCGTGACTACGGCTTTCAATAAAGACTAAATCTACTGGCATTTGCTGTGACAGCGTAAATAAATCCATTTTGTCCATTGTTTTTATAAGCATCGCGTACTGATGAGGACTGGCAATAGCTACAGCATCGGCCCCCGCTTGTGCGGCACGAGTCGTATCTGTACCTTCGTAATCCATCACAAAATTATGACCATCACTTTTTACCACGCCTACAGCTACTCCTTGCTCTTTAAAATAGGCAATGAGTCCTTCTATTAACGTTGTTTTACCTGTTTTAGACTTAGAAGCGGCAATCGTAACAACTGGCACGGCTCGATTCGTATTCGCTATACGTGCACGTGCCAATTTATAATCAAGTGGCGTATTGATATTCGTAAATAAGTGCATATCTCCCGTCATATCAATAATCTCTGTTTTGCATACTTCAAACAAACTCTGCACCTTATGATCATCATGAGCTAATAATCTAGCCGCCACTTCCCCACAATCACGATGATAAATACCTGCTAATGGATGAATGCGATTATGTACCTGTGGCACAAAAATCTGTACATCTTTCCATTTTATCTGTGTGAACCAATCTACTAAATAATCAAATTCTATAAAAGGCATATCTACAGACATAACAGCATAGTACATACAACTACCGGTCCGCAACCCCGCCGCAAACCCGCTCAATGGACCTAGCGCTTTGTGCTCATCGGCCACAACTTGAATATGTGAAATTTCTACAGATTCTACTAATTGTTGACCTTCCTCATTTACAGAAATATGGGAGGCTAAATAATTTCCTACACAAGTCTGTATGACACTTTCCGTTTCTTTTACTTCATTCGCAGATATGATAATATCCTTAAATCCAAACTCTAATCCTTTCGTTAAAAGTTCAGCTAATAAGGTTGATTGTTCATCTTTTCCCCATTTCAAAAAGGCCTTATTGCTCCCCATGCGCGAGCTTTGTCCACCCGCTAAAATAAGGAGGCCCAAACTTTCAGTATCGTTTTTTATACGCATTGTGTCCATATAATCTCCTTATACTTCGCGGAAATCCCCAATCTAAGGTGTCACCTATAATGGTAATCACAGTATATATATAATAGCATACCTTATTTAAAGAAAAATTTCATCTAAAACATAGGAGAAGCTTAAATTTTCCAAACATTTTTACTTTATCATTCAAAATTGTTCGTTTTTATATTGTAATTATTGAGTAATTCCGCTATAATAATAACGCAAAATATTTATAACATCTCTTAATAGGAGGATTACCATGATTAATACCACAAATATATTCGATTATGAAGATATTCAGTTAATTCCCAATAAATGTATTGTTACTAGCCGTAGCCAATGTGATACGACTGTAAAATTAGGAAATCGTACCTTCCGCCTACCAGTTGTGCCTGCCAACATGCAAACTGTTATTGATGAACCGTTAGCTAAAATGATGGCTACGGAAGGTTACTTCTATATCATGCACCGCTTCCAGCCTGAACGCCGTCTTGCTTTCATCCGTGAAATGCAAGCAGAAGGCCTGTTTGCCTCTATCAGTATTGGTGTAAAAAAAGAAGAAAAAGAATTTGTGCAAGAATTGGTAAAAGAAAATCTTGTACCTGAATATATTACTATCGATATTGCTCATGGCCATTCTAATCAAGTTATTGATATGATTAAATACATCAAAACTCACCTTCCAGGTAGCTTTGTCATTGCCGGCAATGTAGGTACTCCAGAAGCAGTTCGTGAACTTGAAAATGCCGGTGCAGATGCAACAAAAGTTGGTATCGGGCCTGGTAAAGTTTGTATTACAAAATTAAAAACTGGTTTTGGTACTGGTGGTTGGCAGTTAGCTGCCGTACGTTGGTGTGCCAAAGCAGCAACTAAACCTATCATCGCTGACGGCGGTATCCGCGATCACGGTGATATTGCCAAATCTGTTCGCTTCGGCGCTACCATGGTAATGATAGGCTCTCTATTCGCTGGTCACATTGAATCGCCAGGTAAAGACGTAGAAATTAATGGCGAACTTTTCAAAGAATATTTCGGTAGCGCTTCCGAACACCAAAAAGGCGAACATAAAAACGTTGAAGGCAAAAAAATGTTGCTCCCAAGTAAAGGTCACATCAAAGATACCTTTATCGAAATGGAACAAGATTTACAATCTGCCATCTCCTATGCAGGCGGCACTACGTTGAGTGCGATTAAGAAAGTAGATTATGTAATTGTTAAGAATTCTATTTTCAATGGAGATAGATAGTCAATAGTATAGTAAAACCCCGAGTAACATCTCAAAGATGGACTTCGCTTTATTGCAAAGGTCCCCTCTGGTGTGACTCGGGGTCTTTTTATGTATAAAATATTTTAACCCGTGAAAATAAAAGGCATTGAACCTAGTAAATTACTAAACTCAACGCCTCTAATATCAATACTTTTTGTCCTATAAGCCTAATCTAAAGCTAAAAAGCCCGCTTATGACATCAGCAGAGCCCTCCCTAGCGAAGCGAGGACCAATCCCAGAGATGTTATAAGCGGGCTTGTCTATGTATTATATTATTTACCAGTAAATTTAGGACGGCGACGTTCTGTAAAAGCGCGTACCCCTTCCTTAAAATCTTCCGTAAATGCCAATTCTGTTTGCAATTTAACTTCAAGATTTACATATTCTTCCCAATTTTGGAACATAGCCTGCCACACCATCTGCTTCATAGCCCGATACGAGTTTGCTGGACCTTTTTTCAGTTTCGTAACCAAACGGTTTGTATGCTTATCTAACTCTTCCGGTTCGGTAACGCGATATACAAAGCCAAATTCATGTGCTTTTTCTGCATTAACGCCTTCGCCAGTCATAACCATCTGTGCTGCACGAGTAACACCCACGGCACGCGTTAATAAGAATAATCCGCCTGCATCAGGTGCAAGTCCCACATTTACAAAGGCTTGAATAAAACGTGTATTGGTAGATGCCACACAAAAATCGGCAGCCAACGCCATATTAAAAGCCGCCCCCGCTACGGGACCATTTGTACTCATAACTACTGGTTTCGGCAACCGTTTAATGGCAAAAGAAATATCTTTTACTAATTCCGCAATACGAACAAGCGAATGAATATCATCATCTTCAACAGCACGTTGCATTTCTACTAGATCGCCACCTACGGAAAAAACTTTGCCACTAGAGTTAATTAATACGACTTTTACATTTTCATCTTCTTCTGCACTTTTAATGGCCGCTAAAATTTCTTCGCACATAGCGATATTAAACCCATTATTTACATTTGGGCGATTAAAGGTGATTGTACCTACACCGTCTTCAACAGCATATAAAATTCCATCAAAATTCATTCTTAGTTTACTCCAATTCTAATAGCATCGGTTATATAACAACATATACATACCTATGCCTCTCCATTTTATCTTTATCGATAATCTTAGATTTACTGGTATCATTATATCGTTTTTTCTCAAAATAGAAAAGAGTATTCTAAAATTTTACTTATCCTCTACAACGGCTCCGCTCCCCTAGTAATCCTATGGCATCTGCACGACAGCGACGACAATGACTATTTTGTTTAATAAATACTTCGCTTTGCTGTCGAATGGCTTGTACATCCATCGGTTCTGGTGAAATCATATCTGCAAATGGCGTTCCTTCTACTGGAATCATAGGAATACAGTTCATAACATCAGCTCCCCAAGCACCAACCTTTTCCGCAATGCTAGGGATGTGATTCATATTTACGCCGGGCAAAACAACCGTATTAATTTTCACAATCACATTATGCTCTTTTAATTTTTTAATCCCTTCTTCCTGAGCAGAAAGTAAGACACGTCCTGCATCGAGGCCACGGTAGACATGATTATCTTTTTTAACAAAAGCATATACGTCTTTTGCAATCTCTGGCAAAACTGCATTCACCGTAACGGTTACATGAGATACCCCAACCTTAACTAAACGTTCTACATTTTCAGGCAATGCCAATCCATTGGAGGAAACACATAATAAAACTTCGGGATGACAAGCATGTACACCAGCCATTGTTTCCAAAGTTTCCTCTGCATCACACATAGGATCTCCTGGACCAGCGATACCGACCACAGCAATATCTGACCGCTCTTTCATAATTTTATTAATTAAATGTATCGCCTCAAAAGGCTTCAATACTTTATTGGTTACCCCTGGCCGACTTTCATTTACACAATCATATTTACGATTACAAAAATTGCATTGAATATTGCAATTAGGAGCCACTGGCACATGAATACGCCCCCAATTGGCACTCGCTTTGGCATGAAAGCACGGATGGTCTTCAAAGCTGTGAATTTTCATTAGCTACCCTTTCTTCTCATTATGCTATTAAGTATGATGTCTACCAAATTTAATGGCATCCTTATGACAAGTATTTAAACAATCGCCACAATTGGTACAGTTCGCTTCTGCTGGCCGCGTCCCCATCTCACATTTGCGAAGACATGCATTACAATTATCGCAAGCGAATGTTTTATACACTTTAAAAATAGAAAATTTCCTAAAAATTTCAAGCACACCGCCCATAGGACAGCCAAAACGGCACCAGAAATTGGCAATGACGAGACTAAACAAAATTAAGCAAATAACGACTGAACTGCGAACAATCCATGGCAACGTAGCATTTTGAAAGTTCAACATGATAGAGCTTAAAAATTCTCCTGTACGAATAGGAGGCAACGCACGATAATTGTCTAATGCAAAAAATAAATATAATGCAACAGCGAGAGCTATCAATTTGCCCCACGCACTCCATCGTAACCACGCAGCAGGAATTCTCAATTTCCATGCAGCAAACTTACCCAATAATTGATTTACCGATCCTACCGGACAAATCCAGCTACAAAATGCACGTCCTAAGAATATTGTCAACAATGGAATAATAAGCCAAACAGACCAAAAATATGTGGTTAAGCGTCCCCAACAAGTAATCACCGGACAGGTTTGGCAATTAATAAACGGCACCATAAATGGACAACGAAAGATACCATAAAAGGACCACTTTCCAATAATGCCTATCATAGCTAATTGAACGAGATGACGCACCCTAGGTAGAATAAAATTTCCCGCTTTATCATAAGCAATTTGTAATTTACTCATCTTTTACCCCCAATTTCTCAATCATCTGTTTCCCTTTTGGTGAAATTGCTGGAATAAACCCACAAGCTTCAAAAATACCTTGTGACTCGGGAGACAATACATAATCAACGAAATCATTAGCTAAATTCAAATCCTTCGCGTGTTTTAATACACTAATACAGAACGTCAACGGTCCTGGCGGAAAATATGCTTCCTCAATAGGAATAACTTCTACTTTTCCCTTAAATTGAGGCAATGTAGTCAATCGTGTTTCTACAATGGAAACATCGCCTTCTCCATTAATAATAGAGGGCATCATGCGAATGACACAGCTATCATGACCTACCATATTTTTATATGTCGGCTCAATAATGTTAGCATTTTTTAAAATAGCTTTCATAGAATCACTGCCAGGGGGAGAGGCTTCAGTCGGTAAAATAACACGGACACCTGGTTTTGCCATATCTTCTACTTTAGTGATATTCGCAGGGTTTCCTAGGGGAGTAACCATAACAAAAGAAGTAAAACACAATGGCTTAAAATAATGAGCTAACCCGGCTTGCTTAATTTGTTTTGTCAGCGCTAACCCACGACCGCCAAACACTTCGGTAACAGCTCCACTAAGAATACGTTTACCTAAAGCACCAGCAAAGGCTCCTGTATAATCAATAGAGATTCCTGGATGCATATGTTCATAACGATTCGTAATCTGCGTGAAAGCCTCTGATAAACCACCACAAGACCATAACTTTAAGGTATCTGATTGAAATATCTGTTTACTTCTCCCTAAAAAACTAGGAAACAATGCAGCTGCTACACTTGTACCTAATGCAGCTTTTAGAAAACTACGACGATTTAACGGCGTATTTTTATCCTTCATAATCCCCAAAATCCTTTCTCTAAAACCATAGTCTACACACTAAAAAATCTTCACTTGATAAAAGCATAAAATATTTCTGTTATTCAAATTGTATCAGTATTTTTCTACATCGAACAATTTAATTACTTAATACAATGTGCCTATCTATTAGCATTTCTGATAGTCTAATACATAATAGAGATCTCTTATAAATAATTTAACGACAAGCAACAAGATTGTACCGCCTTGGTAGCTAAACAATCAGACAAAATAAAAAGAACACCGAAATGGAAATTCCAGTGTTCTTGTCATTTTATTCATTTCTCTCTATATGATACAGGTCTATAATCTCAGCATGTGCAATATGCCATTATTTCCTTCCTGGCGTACAGTCTAACTGACTGAGAATTTGCGCAATTTGTCGTTGTTGGTTTTCAATTTCTTGTTGCTGTTTTAATACAATAGTTTCTAAACTATTAATTTTCAAATCTTTTTCTTTCAATGATTCCACAATATTAGTCGTGCGGAGAGCCACTTCTTTTTTACTTTGTACTTCTTTATGCAACGAATAAATAAGTTGCAACAAAATAAACCAAACGGGAGTCACAAATAACGCCAAGCGTGATTCATCATTAAAGGCTAAACTAACAAGCACAAAGGCAAAAAAGCCTAACACTACATAATTTAAGAAAGGATATAGTGGCATTTTAAAGGTATTTTTTGCCGCTAAATCTGGTCTAGCTTTGCGATAACGCAAGTGGCAAATCGTAATCATCGACCAAATAAAGATAAAGCAGAATGTGGCCACACTCGTAACAATGACAAATACACCTTCTGGCATGATATACTGCATAGCCACGGCAACCATAATTACCAATACCGATAAGAATAGAGCATTAGCTGGTACATTCTTGCTCGTTAAAATCTCGAGCATACCTGGAGCTTCACCACGGCGGGCTAATGTATAAAGTAAACGGCTAGTACTGAATACCCCACTATTACAAGCAGAGGCCGCAGATGTAAGTACAACAAAGTTTACGATAGTAGCTGCCGCTGTAATCCCAACAACAGTAAATACTTGTACAAATGGGCTTTGTGAAGGCACGACTGCATTCCACGGAAACACACTCATTACAACGCCAAGAGCCCCGCAATAAAATAATATAATGCGAATAGGAATACTATTGATAGCCTTAGGAATAACGCGTTCAGGATCTTCCGTCTCCCCTGCCGTCAGACCAACCAGTTCAATGGCTGCAAAGGCAAACACTGCCATCTGGAAGGATTGAATAAATCCTTCAAATCCATTCGGGAACCAACCTCCATGAGTCCATAAATTACTAAAAGAAGCCACCCCAATTGGAGTATCAAATCCCATGAGAATAAAATAAACGCCAACTACAATAAGAGCAATAATCGCAATAACCTTTATAAAAGCAAACCAAAATTCTAGTTCACCAAAAATCTTAACCGACAACAAATTCATTAGTACTAGAATCGACATCATAATCAAACTTGGTATCCAAGAGGCAATATCAGGAAACCAATATTTGACGTACACACCAACTGCAGTAATATCAGCCATAGCTACTGATATCCAACAAAACCAATAGGTCCAGCCAGTAAAAAACGCGGCTTTTTCCCCCATATAATCATGGATAAAGTCAACGAAGGAATGATATTCTGTATTAGAGATTAATAATTCTCCCAAGGCTCGCATCATGAAGAAACAAACTACACCGGTAATCATGTAAGTTAATAAGATAGACGGACCTGCTAGATGAATAGAATGTCCTGATCCTAAAAACAAGCCTGTACCAATCGCCCCACCAATTGCAATTAACTGTACATGGCGATTCTTTAGCCCTCTGGCTAATGTTTTTTCCTCTGCCAAATAAATCCCTCCCAAATTGACATGAAATCTATCCACTTGTTATAATAACAAGTGCAAAATTACTTATGCGCCTATAGCTCAGGGGATAGAGCGCCGGTCTCCGGAACCGGGTGCGCAGGTTCGATTCCTGCTAGGCGCACCAAAAAATAAAAATAAAACTATAGAATATATATTGACATCTTAAGTGTCAAAAGTCAATAGACATCTGTATGTATACAAAACACCCACTAATCTTATTTCAAAAATAGATTAACGGGTGTTTTGTAATTTATTAAATTTGATGCCAATTTTGAAGCCAGTTTTGTAAAGTTATAAACATGTTCTTCCAAAACTAATCCATTAACTCTATCTTTCGCTCTCCCAAATGTATCAATATGGTATCGTAATATATCAAGATTACCATTAAGACCATATTGAAAATCTTCAATCAAGGCATATAAAACAAAAGCAATTAGCATTCCAATTATAACTTTAAATTTCATTATAATCATCATTCCCCTCTAGCCTTTTCTACTTAATGAGTGAACAAATATGATAAAGGATATTCTACATCATAAGTGGTCTTAGCAATTGCTTTGCGTGCTGGGATATATTGATATACACCTAATCTGCTAAAATTAAATATTAATATATTTTCATTTGTTTAACGCAGTTCACATTTCTTCCCTTTATAGTTATGCTTTATAGATGATATTTACTAAAAAAATCATTAGATCTAATCATTATACCCCATCTATTATATCCATCTGCCAATTCATCAAAATGAATAATAAATTTTTCATTATGAGCAAGTATATGCCTTTCTTTTGAAGTCCTGTATTCATCAATTACCCAACCATTCTCTTTAAAATAACTATAAAATTGGACTAATACTTCATCGGGAGACTTATCTTCATTAATAAACTCAATATAGACAACTCTATTTATCAACGCTCTAGTAGGAACAAGTCCTTTATCCACAATCTTATACTCCTTAATAGGAGCAATTCTATTTAACTCCTGTTCTAGAGCTTCTACCTTTTGAGCAATTTCCGCTTTATAGAAGAAATTGTATATATTACTTCCTACAAACCAGGTAACAAAACAAGATAGAAAAATCATAATAAACAACGATAGAGCCTTATCCTTGTATATCCAAATGCCGCTGATCCCCCCTGTAGCACCACCATTAATTTCTACAATCGGGCCAGATGAAGATATTCCTATAGTTCCGCCTAGCTATTGCTGAAATATTCAACCATCCTGGGATTGATTCTAAATACTTTTTATTAGAAACTGTTCCAAAGCCTGTAGTTATTGGAACTCCAATTGTTGCTCCTGGATTGAAAGCAGCAGATGCATAAACATTTGAGTCCTTATCAACAATACATGCTACAGAGGCAACTTTTAATCCCTCTCCAATAGAAATTTGGGTAATATAATAATCTCCAACCATATTTTCAGGACTAAGAAATCCATTTTGAACAAAATATCTTGCTTCATTCATCACTTTAGATTCAATATTAAATTTTTCATTATTTATAGTATTTCTTACCGTATCAAGTAATCCTAATTCATTATATTTTGTACCATACTGCGCTACTGCTACACCAGTTAGTACTGGTCTACCAATAACCTTATTAACTAATCCTCCTAATAGTGCACTTAGTAGTTGAGCCTGATCAGGATGATCCTTTCCTACTGCATCAATAATTTTATTAATAGCTGCCTCATTAATAGCTCCTGCAATCGCTCCTGAACTAGCCGGCTTACCTGCCAATTCTGCCGTAATCCCTGCAGTTGCAGTATGAAGTAATACCCTATACAAGCCTCCATCTTTCCACGGATTATCTTTTTTAATCGAATGTTGTTCATTATAGGCTTCTATTTCTACCGATTTTCTAGCCGCAAAACAGTGTATTTCTTCATATGCATTTTGAGCAAAAAGTTTCGCTAATGCTTGACGTTCCTCTATTTTCTTTTTATCAAAAATACTTTTTAGCGTATGCACTGTATCTTTAGTATCTGTATTTCCTTTAGCTTTTTCTACTATAAAAATACAAGCAAGGCAAAATAACAATAATAAAAAGATAGAGTCTTATTCTTAATTATCCCCCCACATTTATAACACCCCTATAAATACCCCTAAGAATCTTCTTTACCCTTATGTTTCATGATAAATTCATAGAGATAATGAGTAAGAAAGAAACTAATAACCAACTCATTTCCTCTATATCCTTTTCCTCTCAAATACCTAATATAACTAATAACATTCCACCAATAAAACCCACCAAAATCTAATAGACCCAATATAGCTAATAGAATAATATTTATTTCTTTTTGAACCAACGCCAGCGTTAAGGTAACAACACCAAATATAACACCGCCTCTAAACCTTCTCATATTATATGAAAATTTATCTATTGGGGTTTTGTAATCTAGCAATTCTTTTATAATATTCATAATACCTCCTCCAGTCCTGCTAGTTGACTGATACTTATAAAGGCTGTACCTTGCACTTTCCCAGTTACTTCATAACCCGCATCATCTACAGAAAAGCCCCCATGAACGTATCCGTTTTGTATCACATCTAATACAACAATGGATGTATTTTCCTTCGTGCCAGGTTCTAATGATACTTTTACGTCTTGCCCAACTACCGAACGCATTTGATCCACGCCTTGTTCAAGTGCTTGACGTCTCAAAATATCTTTAGGCCGAACTGGAAATGCTGCACGCCAATTGCCACGAGCTGACGGATCTTTAAATTTTATATCTTCAACATATCCTGGAATCACCTCAAATATGAGTTTTCTTGTGGATAAATCCTGATTAGGTACAGTAACATGAGAGGTGACATAACCATCACTCAAAATACGCTCTTGTAGCTCTTTCGTTAACTGTTCTATACCATGCTGTCCAATGGATTTACCTTCATCTGAAGAAAGAGCACGACATAAATACTTAAAGTGGCTATCTTCTGAATGAACCTCAATATGGTCAATTTGAAAAGATACCTCATCTTTAACGATTAGTGTCGTACTCTTATTAGGGGAATATGTAGTTGTCATCATTGGTGCATTAGCACGTTCTACTAATCTTTGATTTGCTATCGCCGATTCAGCTTGAATAATGGGCGCATCAAGCCGAGGCACCGTATCCGCTGCATACGTAATAGTTGTCATACAGCTTGTTATTGCAACCATTGACATAACTATTACTTTCAAAATTTCACCTCTTCTTGAATTACATTTGATAACAATGATTATAATTATTTGTAATAACTCTTCTTATAGAATACCAATATAACAAATATCATGTCAATAAATTTGCACTATGTCAACTTTTTATTTCTATGAATTTTTCCATCTAATAAAACTCTACTAACAACCAGTATTCTCCTCACTTTCTACGATATACACTTATAAAAGTAAGCCAATTAGTAAGCCAATTATAGTGAAAATTTGAGTTACAATGAAAAAATTGGACAAATTTGTGCACTCTCACAATGCTAAAACATCAGATTTTATGCTATTTTCACTTTATTATGACAATAAAATTTTTATGAAAATTTAGGCTCCCAACTCAGGAACCGGGTACACAGGTTCGAATCCTGCTAGGCGCACCATAACCCCTATATTATATAGAATTAAAAAGATATACAAATAATACACTGTTCTCAGTCATTTGACAAGTGTTTTTGCTATGTATACACAAAACAAAAAAGGACGCTCTTAATGTTAGCTTCTAGCTGGCTATTAAGAGCGTCCTCGTTATTTATCTTTATGCTGTTTAGACCTTATAATCTGTCTATTTTATTTCCTTTAACTCATAGGTACGTTCACCTAAACCAAGTTTTACGGCATGATCTAAGGCAGCCTCCCAATCGGTCTCTGGCTCTAAATCGCGGAAGTAATCACCCTTATGTTCCTTGCTACCTAATACACTGTTTTCCATAATAGGCTGCTTATTAACTGCATCTACACAAGCTTGGTCAAGTGCGACTAAATCATAAGAAGCAAACATACCGATATCTGGAACAATTGGTAAGTCATTTTCTGCATGGCAATCGCAAGTTGGAGATATGTCGATAGCTAAACTAATGTGGAACGTTTCACGGCCACGCACAACAGCCGCTGTATATTCAGCCATTTTCTTGCTAAGAACCGTATAGGCTTCATTCCAAACTGGTTGAATTGCATCTACTGGACATACACCAATACAACGACCACAACCTACACAAATTTCTTCTGTAATAAAAGATTTTCCATCTGTCACATGCACTGCATCATGGGCACAAATCTGTTCACACTTTTTACAACCAATACAAGTATCCTGATCTACAAATGGTTTTCCTGCACTATGTTGTTCCATTTTTCCCGCACGAGAGCCACCACCCATACCAATATTCTTGATAGCACCGCCAAAGCCTGCAGCTTCATGGCCTTTAAAATGTGTTAAGGAAATAACAATATCTGCATCCATGAGAGCTTTACCTATTTTGGCCTCTTTTACATATTCCCCATCTGGTAAGGGTACAAGAGTTTCATCAAGACCTTTTAGCCCATCCGCAATAATAACATGGGCGCCTGTTGTATATGGTGTAAACCCATTTTTATAAGCCGATTCAATGTGATCGAGTGCATTTTTGCGACCACCCACATAAAGGGTATTGCAATCTGTAAGGAATGGTTTTCCTCCAAGAGATTTTATAAGACTAACTAGTTCTGCTGCATACTGTGGACGTAAAAATGCTAGGTTCCCCGGTTCCCCAAAATGCAATTTGATCGCTACAAATTTATTCTTAAAATTTATTTTTTCAATTCCGGCTGCTTTTACAAGACGCACAAGTTTATGAGCTAGACCTTCGCCTTCACGGGCTTTCATCGTAGTAAAAAACACTTCTGACATACTTATATCTCCTTTTCTCACATGACTACTTCGCCAATCTATATACGTTTAGTGTAATACCTTCTAGTTGAAAAAACAATAATAAATTGAAACGACACTGGTATAAACTTGTCTATTTCTCTTTTCTATTGTGACTTTTACTCTGCTGTTGGTAGCACATCTTCTACTAACGGCAATGCTGCTTCACGTTCTGCCTGACGTTCAAGATGTTTATCCATATTATGAGCAAATAGGCTCGCTAATAAAGACCCTGTTACTTGATGAACTGCTGCACCTACAGCTGCCGGAACTGCTACCATAGGGGCAAAGAATACAGAAGCTACAGAGATAGCAAGCGCATCATTTTGCATTCCCACTTCTAAGGTGACGGAATGTTGTTGTGCTTTACCTAGTCCAAGTTTACCAGCAAAATAGTACCCTAAAGCAAATCCAGCAAGATTATGAATTAATACTAATGCTACCACAAAGAAACCGACAGATAAAATACGTTCACCGTTAACCGCTACAACACCACCAAGAATAGAAAGTACCGCAAAGGCAGAAACAACAACCATAACTTTCTTAACCTGTTGTAAGTATTTTTCACCGATAAGTTTATGCACTAAAAGCCCTAGACTTAGTGGCACTAAAATAACTTTTACAACGGTCATAGCCATCGCCAGAAAAGATACCGTTACCCATTGCCCAGCAAAAGCCCACACAAGGAAAGGCATCATGATAGGCGCAAGTAAAGTAGATACTGTTGTAATAGACACTGCTAATGGCACATCACCTTTTGCCAAGAACGTCATAACATTAGAGGCGGTTCCGCTTGGACAAGAACCCATTAATACCATACCAACCGCTAATTCTGTTGGCAAATCAAATAATAAAACAAGTACATAGGCTACCACTGGCATAACTACGTAGTGACAAACCGTTCCAATTAATACCTCTCTTGGACGTTCTAACACAAGTTTAAAGTCTGCCGCATGCAAGGTCATCCCCATGCCAAACATAACCACGCCTAATAACCAAACCGTATTTTTAACAGCCCATGTGTATGCACCTGGCATAAAATAGGCACTTAGAATAGAAGCCAGTACTAAATACGTCAAATATTTGCCTACGAAACCACTAAATTTTGTTAATACATGCATTGCCTTTTACCTCTCTGTTTTCTCAAAATAAATTAACTACCGTCTCACAAATTGATACATCCTGATTTCCCTATGAAACAAAAAAAGCTTTGTCTCTATAAAGAGACAAAGCTTTTATACTCTGCGGTACCACTCTTATTGCTGTAATTATACAGCCACTCACTAACATCACCGAAGGTTTCCCAACGTTCAATGCTGGACGGTATAACGCTCGTCACACGGCCGCACTTACTCGATTACTTTCAGTTAGCAGTTCCTAGGTGATATTCATAATCTACTTACATCCTACCTCACACCAACCGATAGGTCTCTGAACTGCTTGTTCGATTACTACTTTTCCTAATCAACACTGTTTCATATTTGTTTGATGAAACGTATTATACACATTTGTATTTTAGTAGTCAACATTTTTTTGAAATTCTCAAAAGTTATGAAAGTTTTTAAAGTTACAATTATGCATCCTATTTTTTTCTGACATCTAAGGCCTGTCGCAATTGGGCCAACCCTTTTTCTAAGGCTATCCGTGGGCAAGCCACATTAATACGTTCAAACGCCTCCCCATCAGGCCCAAACATGGCACCGCTATCTAACCATAATTTAGCCTCTTCTAACATCCATCGATCACGTTCAGCACCTGTCATACCTAGTTTTTCACAATCAAACCACATAAGGTACGTGCCTTCTGGAACAAACACTTCTAATGGAGCTAAGTACTCTTCAAAATAGTTTCTTGTAAACTGGATATTCTCCCAAATATAGGCTTTTAGTTCGTCTAGCCATTCCTCTCCATACGTATAGGCGGCTTCACAAGCAACAATACCAAACGTTCCCAGTTGACTGTAACCAGATTTCTCCATTTGTTTAGTAAAACGTTTACGTAGTTTTTCATTTGGGATAAAAACATTAGAAATTTGAAGTCCTGCTAAATTAAAGGTTTTACTTGGTGCTGTACAAACCATACAATTATTCACATATTCTGCACCTAAGGTAGCATATGTGGTATGCACATGAGGCGCCCATACAAAATCAGCGTGAATCTCATCTGACACAACCATAACATTATGTTTTAAACAAATCTCTGCAAAACGTAGTAGCTCTTCTCGTCTATATACGCGCCCAATAGGATTATGTGGGTTGCAAAGAAGGAATAGTTTTACGTTATGCTCTACAATAGCACGTTCAAAACTATCAAAATCTACCGTATAGGTACTGCCCTCTCTTACCATTGGCACATTTATAAGCTTACGATTATTACTTTTTATAACAGAAGAAAACGGATAGTATACAGGTTGCTGCAATATAACCGCATCACCTTCACTAGTAAACGCTTGCACCGCCATGGCTAATGCATATACAATACCTGGTGTTTTTACTAACCATTCTTTTTCTGGAGTCCAGTTAAATCGTTTTGTAAACCACTGTTTTACAGCATTAAAGTAAGATTCACCAGTTTCTGTGTATCCATATATGCCATGCGCCACTCGCTTTAATAAAGCCTCTTTTACCTCCACGGGCACTTCAAAATCCATATCTGCGATCCAGAAAGGATTTACATCTGCCGGTTTTCCACGCTTCACAGCAAAATCAAACTTTAAACAATCTGTATGACGGCGATCAATGATGTTGTCAAAATTATATCTTCCCATGAGCTAATCCTTTCTGTCATCCACTATATTAACGCTTGTTCTAAATCGGCGATTAAATCATCTATATGTTCAATGCCGATAGATAAACGTACTAAACATCGGGTAATACCTTTACGCGCTTGTTCCTCTGCAGGAACTTCTGCATGGGTCTGCGTAATCGGATAGGTAATAAGGCTCTCCGTGCCACCTAAACTTTCTGCAAACTGAATGACCTTAACATTTTCTAATACTTGTTTCGCTGTTTCTGGTGAATCTACTTCAATCGAAATCATCCCTCCAAAACCAGTCGTTTGTTCTTTGCTAATCGCATAGCCTGGGTGCTCCTCCAAGCCTGGGTAAAGTACACGTGTTACCTTCGGCTGTTTTTGTAACCATTTTGCAATAGCTAGTGCGTTTTCTGCATGTTTTTCCATACGAAGTGGCAAGGTTTTAATACCGCGAATAACAAGCCAACTATCTAGTGGTGATAATGTGGCACCTGTCACTTTTAGGGTCGTTCTCAACTTCTTAGCAATATCTTCCTTATTGGTCACAGTAAACCCACAAAGCACATCATTATGTCCACTAAGGAATTTTGTCCCACTATGTATGACAATATCAGCACCTAAATCTAGTGGTTTCTGAAAATAAGGGCTTAAAAAAGTATTATCTACAATGACTAACGCCTGCTGTTCATGTGCAATTTCACTCAACGCGTTTAAATCCGTAACTTCCATCATAGGATTAGTTGGCGTTTCAATAAATACGGCTTTTGTGTTAGCTGTAAAAGCAGCTTTCACAGCCGCCAAATCCGATGTTCCCACCGCCGTAAATGTGAGGCCATAATGCTCATAAATGGAGCGGAATAAGCGAATAGAACCACCGTATAAATCATCGCCAACAATAAGATGATCGCCCGGTTGAAACAGATGCAATACCGCATCAATAGCAGCCATGCCTGAAGAAAATGCCAACCCATCGATGCCCCCCTCTAAGGTAGCAATCAGTGTTTCTAATCGTTCTCGTGTGGGGTTAGATTCACGCGTATAATTAAATCCCGTCGTATCGCCTAACTGTGGGTGAGAAAAGGTCGATGACATATAAATAGCTGGGGAAATTGCCCCCGTATAATCATTATCCCCAATAGCATGCACACATTTAGTTGAAAATTTCATAAGCGCTCCTCTACTCTCTAACACGTAGGTGTTTCTCTTTCCTCATATAATATTCTTATAGGCTAATAGCAAAACTGTACTAACTCTATCTATAATACTACATATTTTATAGGAATTTATAATACGCATATATAATAGATTGCTATAGCTTTAATCTATATATAAACTTTTCTTTTTTTTCGTAGTAAATATGACGTAATGTCAGTAACGGTCGTTTTATCAACATGCGCGGCCCCCCAAAACGCATAACTTCACGAATGCGCTCGCGCATATCCGTTTCATAACAATGCACCTTACAATTGCTACAGAAAGTCTTCGTTTCCATGAAAGGGCATTGGCCAATACGCAACTTTGCATAATCCGCAAGAGCACGACAATCTGCACAAAACCCTTCTGTATCTTTATTTATATGTACATGTTTCTTATCGCAGTATATCTTAATAATCGCTTTTACTACGACCTCTTCCTGTTGGCGCTTATTCACAAAACTCCTCGTATCCTCTTAATTTATAAATAATATACACGCATACACTACACGACTACCTTATGCCACACTATTTTTCACACTATCTTCATCGATTTCTTTTCTAAAGAAATAATAAATCACATAAGCGGACAAGAAAAATGCCAACGCAGTCATCCAAAATACGGCCGCATACCCCATATACATGGCTATAGCACCACTCACAATAGGACCTGCCACATTCCCCATAATAGTAATACTACTTACAATGCCAAACACCACATTACGCCGTTCTGGTTCAACAGATTGTGTAATAAGAGTGTTGGCTACAGGCATAATAAAACCCATGCAAAATCCAGCTAAAGCTCTAAACGTACCAAGCCCCCAGATATTAGGCATGGCCCACTGTAATATGAAGAAAGCGCCTACACCTACAGAAGAAAATACAAGCATTCTTGGCATAGAAAAGTTACGTGCTAACCGCCCTACTGAAAGAGACGCTCCTGCACTACAAATACCAGCAGCAAAGATAATAAGCCCTACCGCCGTCGCTACAAAAGACATATCTATATTCATATTTTCTTTAATATACAGTGGCAAAATAGGTCCAATTCCTGTAATGCCAAAGTTACAAAGAAATTGCATGAATACTAAAAGACGCACTCGCGGATTATGCATAAACATCTTACCCAATTGCCATTGGGATTCTTTACGTTTTTCCTTATTCTTAAATTGTATATTTGGCAAATACCTCATAGCCCCTAATAGACAAAGTGTCGATACTACGCCGAATATCATAAATGGTGCATGATAGCCAAGCCAATCGGCTGTTACTCCACCTAATAAAGGGCCAAAGACAAGACCAAAAACCATGGAAGCTTGAAATACCCCCATCCCCCACGCAATCCGTCTTTCAGGGCATATATTAACAATAATAGCTAAACTAATTGGTACAAAGCCACCAATTAAGCCTTGTAGCATACGGATAATAAAAAGCTCCGTAGGTGATTTGGCAAAACCTGCTGCAAATGCAGAAATGGATAAAGCTATCAGCACTAAGCATAATACTAATTTAGGACCAGATTGCTCTGCCTTCGCACTCCAATAGGGAGCACTAAAAGCTAGCATTAGTGGCGTGATCCCTGTAATCCAACCAGACCACATCGCCGCTTCCCCTGAATCTTTAAGGCCTAATTGCCCTAAAAATAAAGGTATAAACGCCATAACACCAATGACTGTAATGCCGGCCCCAACTTGTATGGCCGCTAACAAATACACGATACGTTTCCAATGTTTCTCCATATTAATCACTTCTATTCTAACTATAATGTAGATATATTACTAAACTCAATCTATTTTTAGTTTAGCATAAGAACTAGTAATTTTAAATTATTTGTTACGCCGTCTTGTTTGACTTTAACAACTACTGGCTGTACAAATTCACGACCAAAATCTGTGATTTCTTGTCCAAGTTTGCCGAATTGTTTGAGATTGGACCAGCCACTTATTTTATACACATTATCTAGTTTAGCTGTGTATTCGTTATGGCGTTGGTTAGTTCTAATTAGGGCATCAATAGAAATAGCCTTATTGAGAGCGACGGTAATGCCATTCTGAATAGGGCTATTGTTTTGCTTTTCTATTTGATAGATTGTAAAATATATTGCAACAAATAAAAACTCATATTAAAAATCTCGTGTAAAATGTAAGTAACCACAAATACATGACACGGAGGTCTCTAATATGAGCTACATACATCTTACCATA
>Ga0129306_1000125_pt1 | contig 131737 bp, 123 predicted proteins | sample P827metagenome_FD_94438 | JGI IMG/M metagenome (GOLD analysis project Ga0129306, IMG submission 94438) | Capybara group fecal microbial communities from Wisconsin, USA - P827 metagenome | ecosystem: Host-associated > Mammals > Digestive system > Large intestine > Fecal | place: USA: Wisconsin...
CGGTGGCAACCAAGCCCCAGTGCTTTTGGATAAACTCTAATAAGTCCATCATTTAACGGTTTCCTTCTTGCAGATTTTTTCGTAGGTCAGGTTATGGTTCAGCACCTGCCGTTTGGTTTCGTCAGTGTCTTTGCGGCTCGGATAAATCAGGCCGAAGGCGGAACAACCGCTAGTCTTCACGGAAATAACCTTTTGACTGCAACCGCTCATCAACAGACTTAGCAGACAAAGTGCGGTTAGTTTCGGCAATGTTTTTCGATATATCAGCATTTTCCAGTTCCTGTGCGACGGCTGCCGCTTCACGTTTTACCAATTCTATTTCTTCCTGTTGCTTGCGGATTTTGGCAGCTTGCCGGCGGGTGTACACCATGCTGCCGATAATCAAGGCCAGCACCGCCCCGATGACGTATAGGTTAATCATTGTTTTCCCCTTTGCGGTTGATGGCGTTGGCAAACCCTTTGGTCGCCGCGCCGCCCGCGCTGAAAACGGCGAAAGTCATAAACAGTTCCGGCACATACGGGCGGTTGAGCCACACGCAAAACACCAGGATACCCGCCATCAGCAGCGCACCGAAGAATTGGATAAATGCCGTAGTTGATAAGCGCCCGTCAGCATTGGTAATCAGTTCTTTTAATGCCATTAGTAACTCCAGCGTAAGTAAAAGGCCTTTGCAGCAGTTGTGCCGCCATTAATAGATTTATTTTTCTTAGCGTTATTACTCATACGCCAACCCCGTGTAAAGTGGCTCTTATAATTGGGAAAACGCATGGAAGCACTCATCATTCCCCCTTAAACAAATGATCAACATTGATAACTTGCTCGGTATCCAACCAGCTCCACACATCAAAGCACGGACAATCTTTAATCCATTCATTAGGCGTAATAGTGCCATCGCAGTTTAAATCAGGGCTTAAATCGCGATGTCCACAAATGCGGGCATTGGGATATTTGGCTTCAAGCTGACGCAGTAATTTATGCAAGGCAAGCCATTGTTCAGTGGTATATTCGCCGTGATTGCGTTTATCTTTAGTGATACCACCGACCAAACAAATGCCAAGGCTGTTAAGATTATGCCCCTTAACGTGTGCGCCGGTTTCACCTTCTCGGCGACCGGTTTCGATGGTGCCGTCGGTGTCAATCACAAAGTGGTAGCCAATATGTTGCAAGTGCGAATTGAACTGTCTGGTATTGTAGGCCTGCCGTTTAAAGCCTCGCTGTTTATGCCATTCGTTGATACGCTGCGCGGCGGTTTGGGTTGCGGTGCGTAATTGTTTGCCGTTTCGGGTAGCCGAACAGTGAATAACGATTTTGGCAATTTGAGATTTCACATAAACTCCTTAAAAATTCTTTAAATGGGTTTAAAAGACAGTTTAAAGAGTTTGCGATAGAAGATATTTTAAAGTCGTTTAAAGAACAGAGTGGGGAAATTTTGCTTATAAAAAAACGCCCTTTCGGGCGTATTTTTTCACGTTTAGCGATTAATTTTCTGCAAACATATCAAACTGCCGGCGGGCAATTTCTTCTTTTGTGATCTTCTTCACAATTTGATAAATCCACTGCATAGAAACATTGTACTTTCTCGCCAGTTCGCGGTGGTTTGTGCCGTTAAATTCATTAAAAATTTTGCGGTCGCGTTCGCTTAATAACAGCACAAGATTACGTGGAATATAAATCACCTCACCACCCCAGCTTTGGGCGATTTGGCTTGCTACTTCCACGCTGATTTGTTGCGCCAATGCCGGATCAATATCTGCAATGCGCTCTTTGATTTTTACTTCAGTATGTTTTGCTAAATCGGCTAAAATTTCAGGCGCTTTTTCGTTAAATGTTTCGACTTGTTCGTTCAACATAAACACCTCAACTGGGAATTTGATCACTATTGATGAAAATTCTAGCAATTTTGAATCGCTTATAGTGAAATATTTTCAAGAAGGGAATTAATGATAATAAATAACACGCTGATTTATAAAAGAAAAACCGCCATTTTGGCGGTTAAAAAAAGTTTATTTAGCTTGTTGGCTTTTCCATTTTTTCCATACTTCATAGCCCGGTAAATGTTCCACCGGTTGCCCCAGTTTGTGAAAGCGTTCAATGTATAAAACGGTGTTTTCCATTTCATCATTTTCCGCCACACGCTCGGCTTGTTTACGCTCCTCATTGTTGATTGCTGCAGAACCTACGCCTGAAAAGAGCGGTTTATTGGTTTCCATCACTTGCATTAAGTACCGGTGATTATTCAATGGCGCAAGATTTCGGCTTTCTTTGCGTTTCTTCTGTACCGCATTCACCGTCTCACTCAAAGAATGGGCTAATAATTGAGACGGTGGAAACATTGCCAGCACTTCTCGCATTAATTTAACCGCTCTTGAGTTGCTTAACGCGGATTTATCGGGGCGGAATAATGCGATATAACTGACTAAAGGGCGTGCCACGCCATATTTTAATTCAGTGATGAGCCCTAATAATTCACGCCCTGCGTCATCTTCTAAGAGTTGGTCGAGGTGAATATCAGAATGGCATATCGGACAACGGCATAACTTCATTTATTTCCCCCTTGCTTGCCATTTTTTCAGGCGTTCCAGCACTAAACTTGCTATTTGGTCGTTTAATGCGCCCACGTTTAGCGCAAGCGGTTTGTTTTGAGCGGTTAAGATTGGATTCACCACACCACGCACCCACGCATTTAACGCAGTTTCTGAACCGTCGCGCACCATGCCTTTTTTCGCCATTTCAATCCAAATAGCACGGATTTTATGGGCAATATTGCTTTTTACTACCGCACTTTTGCCACTTGGTGAATGGTGGCGACGGCTTGTTTTTTTAAATCCTTTAGCTTCCATTTCAGCTTGTACGCGCATTAATTCTGCGATGGTCATTTCCTTGCAAGATGTTTTGCCGGTTAATCGCTCCAGCATAGCGCGATAACTAAATTCATCCATTGATAGCTTTTGCTTAGCAATGTGGATCAGCTGTATTAGTTTGGGTTTGGTTTGATACATTGTTTTCTTCCTGTTAAAACACATTATTCAGCCCACTGAAACGGATTTAAGTGGGCTGTAAATGGGGTTTATAAGACAAGCATTCTTAAACAAATAAACTTTCTGACTTGTTTTATCTGTTCTGCCACGTCGTTCAAGCTACAGTTAACATAAGATAAAAACTCTTTCTCACTCATCTCTTCATCAAATTCGCTTAAAAAGTCTTTGATAGGCATATTTCTATAATCTAAAAGAGCTTGATAAAGCTCATTAAGCCGATCGCCACCTTCATCTAGTGCTAAAATAGCCAAAGAACCAGCTAATGAATTATTGCGAAAGAACTCTTGTTTTGTCATTGTTATCCCCTTATCTCACCAATCTCATTCTCAACCCCGGCAACTGATTTTGCACATTGCCCACATATACCGCTGCGTGTTGTGTTTGCCCTTGGCGTAGGGCGCGTAAGGCGTGAATCAGTTGTTTTGCTGCGTTTTCAAGCTGTTCATCTAAACGCGTTTTTTCTTGTGTTGTCATACTTCCTCCACTTCGACGACGTCATCAATTTCAGTGATGGTGTGCGGTAAGTTGTTTATGTTGAATGTGTTTAAATCACATTTATCTAATACTTGCTCATTGCTTTCAGATTCAACAACTGCTTCAACTAAGCAATAAAAACAGGCTATATATTTCGCCATTGTGTCCACCTTAAAATGGGTTTCTTAATACTCGGTCGCAAAATGCCGCGCGGCGTTTGCACCATTCTCTATTTTTCGGTCCGATAGCATTCAGTTCTGCCACCAGCCATTGTTCTTTTGCATCAAGCAATTCGCCTTTGCGCTCACTTTTTGCTGCTTTCTCGCTGTAATACTTAAAGCGATCAAACTTGTTGATGTTTTTGTTCATAAGGTTCTCCTGTGTAAAAACGCTTTATAAATGCGCCTTAAATCGGGTTTAAAGCGCATTGAAAAGGGCTTTAATCGTTAATAATGAGCCAAATCATACCGCTACCGGAAAGGGTAAAGCCTGTGATAATGAAGGTTTCAAACCACATTACGCCACCTCTTGTTCAAACGGCGTAATCACAAAATCTTCTACGCCTGTTTTAATGGTGATGCCATCCACCATTTTGGCGCGTTCCGGGTTGAGCAACATGGCTTCTTTGTTCACTTCTTCCTTCGTGCGAACAAACTCTTCAAACCCGAGTTTGTGCAAGCTATCAATCACGCTTTCCGTGCCGCGAATACTCACGGAAGGCGGGCGTTGACGCCATTGCACTTCGCCGGTATTAAATGTGCCGGTTTTGATTTTGCCGTTATTTGTGAGTTCGTCACGGTGGCTTTCACACCACGCTTGCACCGCTTCCATCATCGGTTTGGTTTTCTCTTTCACTTCGTTCATTAATGGCGCGTATTCTTCAGTGATTACCGCCAAACGGTCGTTTTGTTCGATTGCCAAGCGTTCCAGCTCACGGTTTAAATCGCCGATTTGTTTAATGGCGGTTTCCACTTCATCGCGGGTTTGATAACGCACTGCGAAGGTGTCGGTTTTAATTCGGGTTGCTTTTTTAGCCATGGTTTTCTCCTGTTGTTTTAGTTGTAAAATCTGCTAACACTTCACTGCCTTTGAGGTAAATCATTTCCCAAGTAGGATGGAAAAATGCTTGACCGCCGAAGTCTAATTTCACTTTGATTTTGCCGTTGCTAAATCCAATGATTTTTCCGCTGTCTTGACCGCACTTAATATTTAAGCCTTTTCGCAAGAATGGTAGATCATAGGTTTCCATGATGTATTCTCTTTGCCAGTTCATGCTCATTGTCTTTCTCCTGTAGTTGTTTAATGTAAATAACTGCGCCAAACGACTTTGATGCCTTCTACCATCATCTGGTATTCCATCCAATGCGCACCGTCATTGCCTTGGATGTAGGCAAGGGCCTGTCCGGTTTTTTCCAGTTTTTCGGTGATACTATTGGTATCGACCCGTACACGGGGTTTGATTTTGTCAAAGTCAATGCTTGCCACATGCAAGCCCATTTTGTTGAGGACATAAACGCATTTTTGCGTTTGTGATAAATAGCCCAGTGCGATTTTGTTGCAACCGCCAAACACCGGGTGTGGTTGGCGTTGTTTCACTAAAGTGCGGTCGATTTTTCTGATATTTCCCATTAATTTGCTCCTTTCATTTGTGCTTGGGCGGTTAAAATCAGGTCTAAAGTAATTACTGTGTCTTGCCCCTTGGCTGTCATGCCTGCAAGGCGTAAATATTGGGTTAAAGCGCGTAATCCGCCCGCTTTGCCGCCTATGTCGTAAAGCACCGTCATTAGGTCTTTGTCGGCAATATCTAAGCCCCACGCCTGTGCAATGGCTTTAATATCGCCACGTGTCGAGGCTTTTACGCCGCAATTGTTGCCAATGCGAGACCATAACCGGGCGTATTCATGGGCTTGGTTCACGCCGCCCTGAATGCGGGTGTACACTTTGTCGTTGCCGATCAGCGCAAAGCCGGTTTCGGTCTCTTCTTGTATGATTCGGATCTCTTCAAGCGCGTCATAAGGCAAGTGGTCGCTTTCGTCGATAATCACTAAGCCTTGCGTACCTTTAAGTTTCTTAGTGATCATGCGTGATAAGCGGTCTTTGCGACGAGGTGCATCGTTAACGTCGAGTTCTAACGCCAGTTCATACAAAATACTGCTTAATGTCGCTCTGCTTGGGCTTGCCGTAATCATCCACACGTTGTGGTTGTTCTTCGCATACTCTTGGCAGGCTTTGGTTTTGCCTACGCCGCTTGCGCCGTAAACGGTGACCATGGTCGGCAGGATTTTTGCCATATCAAGCGAGGCAAACACCTTTTTCGCAGTCGGAATTTCAATAAAGTGCGGTGCTTCCACAAACACTTGTTCTTTCTTTTTGCGCGTGTCAAGCCAGTTGGCAAGCGCGCTTTCAATGTTGTCGATATTGCCTTTGTAAACGCCTTTTAAGTAGGTGCTCAACGCACCGGCGGAAATGCCGCTTTGCTGGGCAATATCGCGTTGGGTGAAAATTTGTTGTTCTAAAAGTGGTTTAATTTGGTCAATGAGTGTCATAATATTGTCCTTGTTTTCTTTTAAGGGTAGGTTTATATCTATGTCTAATTTCTCTTCATTCCTGAACATTGAACAAGATGAATTTGAAACACTAATCAACAAGTCAGCAAAACAATCATCCGCTCTATTTGAAGGACTTAATCCTAAAATCATGAAACGTTTATATCGCTTTTTATTTTTAAGCTGCTCAACCTCTATTCATCAGTTAGAAATAGATTGGCATCACTATCGCGGAACATTCATGAGCATTAAATCTGAACAAGAGCGAAACGATTACCTTAAGCAGCTATCAAAACATTTTGGCTTTAGGGGAGAGTTAATGATTTCCCTTTTACTCTATCTACAATGGCGTTTCGTAATGCGGCTTGATATTCTTGAAGAGTGCCTTTCATTGACAGACAACTTGATTCGAGATGAACAAGCTCTTCAGCCAATTCCCACTTTCTTGCTAGCGTTGACAAACATTCAGCGTGCCATTGATTTTCAGTTGCCCGACTGGCTTCCTGAGTTTGATGACCCCGCATTTTTTTCATCTTCTCTAAACCGATAAAAAAACGTGCTTGAAATTCATCATCAAAAGGGGAATCATCGGTTTGAATGGTTTTTATGTTTTCAGTTAACATAGTTTTATCCTCACTTAGCTCGGCTTTAAACCCGTTTTAAAGCCCTTTTTCTTTTTTAGCCATGGTTAAATAATTATTGATGCCTTGTTGGAACGGTGAGACTTGTTCATCCTCTTCCAATACGACTTCACGCTTGCGCAGGGTGCTGCCTTCCTGGTGGATCACTTCCCACATTTGCGGCACGTTCGAAGTGTCGTCGAATTCCACTTCCGGCAAATACTGCGCCGCTTGTTGCGCCGCCATTTCCTGTGCGGCAAGGGCGGCTTTTTTGGTGTGGCGCACAAATTCGCGTTCTTTACGCGAGTGGTCTTGGGCGGCGTTGGTGTCGCCGAAGCCCGCCCTTTGTGTACAGGTCGCTTCTGCTAAATACGCACCATCTAAGCTATACACCCACACTTTGTCGTGTAAATTGTTAGGGTCAAACCGCACTACCACGTGTTTATGCGGCGTGCCGATTAAATCGTAGGCTTCGTAGCGGTTTTGCAAACCGTTCACTTTGCCGCCTGCCTTCAATTCAAAGGTGCCGTTGGCTTTTAAGGTGACTTCTTCGTGTAAGGTCAGCAGATAGCGCAACTGTTCCGGCGTGGCGAACCGTTTTTCTATTAAAGCGAAATCTCGCTCAAAAGCCTCGTTAAAACTTAATTTCCCTTGGCAGATTTCCGTTTCGCGGTTGATGCGCTCGTTGAACATCTGAATGCCTTCTTCCAGAGCCAGGATAAAATCCGCATAGGCATCGCCCGCTTTATTGCCTTGGTAGTTGTCCGGCTTGTCTAACGGGTTGTCGCCGGCGTGGAACCCGGCAAGGCTCGGGTGTTTGTCCACCAGCTCGCCCAAGCCGCCGTGCGAAAACGCCCGTTCAATCGGCTTGGCCTGCCCGCGTCCGCGCCCGTAGCGCACCGTTGTCCAGTGCAGTTCGATACCCAAAGCGGGGATAATCCCTTGCACTTCGTCTTCGCGCACTTTAAAGCGGTAACGGTTTTTCACCCCGCCCGTCATTTTCTTGTTGGCGGCCGCTTTGGTGTTGTCGATGGTGAGATGTTTCGGTATGCCATATTTGCCCACCACATCCAACAGCGCCAGGCGGATCATGTTGGTGTTTTCCGTTTCATCGCAGCGGTAGGCAAGCACCTTGCGCGTGCGCACATCCTGCCACAGCCAGGTTTTCGGGCGGATAATATGGCCGTTGTGCCATTCCACCCACACGTTGTGTTTGTAACCGTCACCGTTCACCCATTCCATGGCATCTATATCTGCCACGGTGCGCACCAATGCCGGGAAATAGCGGCTCATGGCATATTCCCCTTCGCGCAAGTACACCTGGTGGGTTTTCGGGATTTCGCGCTCAATCTTGCGTTTAATGCTGGACGGGCTTGGGATGTCCCAGCCGTTCGCCTTGGAGGCGCGTTTCAACCGTTCGTAACAACTGCCGAATTGCGGGCGTTCGTTGCGGAAATAGTCCGCTTTGAAAAATGCCCAGGCTTCGTCACTGAAGGCGGCTTCACGGCTTTTGCCGTTGCTGCCTTGTTCGCTCATCAACAGCGGCAACCACAGGCTGCGGTCGGCGTTTTTAATGTGATACCACCAGCGTTTTAATGATCCGACAGAGAGCGGTTTTTCCCCTTTTTCGGCGCATTCGCGGTTATACTTACCGCACACCAGTTCAAAGGCGTCCAGCAGTTTTACGCCGGCATTCACCAATTCCGCCACGGCAAACATGGTGCCCAGTTTCAGCTTCGCCGCATTCTGCGCCTTGGTGGTGCCTTGTTCGTACTGCGCCCACAACAACTGCGCTTCGACCGGGGCTTTTGGCTCGGCTAAAATAGGTAAATTTTCCACCGCACTTTTATTGAATTTCACAACGATTTCGGCTTGCACGGCTTCCGGCATGGATTTCACGGCATACTCATAGCCGCCGCCTCGACTTGACCGTTTTCTACTATCCCATTTTTCTCTAGCAGCTTTACCTAATATGCCTTTATGTGTTTTAGGTAAACTTAAAACTTGAAGCTGCAATAGCTCAGCGACGGTATAGTGACTTTTTAAAGTTAAATTACTCATAAAAGATCCTTTTTTGTATCTTTTAAGTTTATTTTCATTTATGATTAAAACTTATTCGTTAAAACAGGTTTACGATTACGTTCAATCCGCTCAAGCGACCGCGCCGCCCAGATTTCCTCAGGGGCAACTCCGACGGCATTAGCAATCAATCTTTCCATTTTTGGATAAGGTTTATCTAACGCCGATTTCAATGTGTTATAGCTAACGTTGCCAGCGTTTGCTAAAGAACGTAACGACCATCCGTTTTTTCGTAATGCCGCTAAAATATCCGCTCGGTGCCAGTCTCGATTTGCGGTTTTTTTAGCGCCGTCTAATACACTCATTGAATACACTCCTTTTTATGTATCTAATGCGTGTATTAAACGGTAAAACTTTAATAAAGTCAATGGTAAAACTTAAATTATTTTAAAAATAAACCTTTAAAATTATTTAAACCAATTAAAACAATGGTTTGTATTTAGTTTTACCATAAATATTTTTTACTTAAAAAAGGTAAATCTTTCCAATTATTAAGATTTACCATTAACGCGGAGATAGAGATGAGTAAAGCTAAAGTTTATGACCAAGAGTTTGCCAAAAGAATGCAATTTCTTTTAAATACTAAATTTGATGGTAACTACAGTAAATTTTCTAGAGCTGTTGGGGTTCAACAGCCATCCTTAGTAAAATGGATTAAGGGCGAATCGGATCCTACTAGAACAAGTTTATTCCGAATATCTGAAGCTTCGGGAGTAAGTGCTGGTTGGCTAATCTCAGGACAAGGAGATCCCGAACCTGTAAATATAACTCAAGATATTAGCGGCGTGACAATGATTGACAGTTTTTCTTCCATTAATGTTTCAGCGGGTTACGGCAGCTTTAATGAGGGCGTGACACAGCCCGACGGGCAAGTACCGTATTCGGATGAACTGTTACATAAACTCAGCGTAAAACCGCGCCACGGCGCCGTTTTCTGGGCGGATGGCGTTTCAATGCGCCCGACCATTGACGACGGCGATCAGATGTTGGTGGATTTATCAAAGAAAGAGATTAAAGGCGATAAAATTTACTTGGTGCAAAACGGTGCCAGCGTGTGGGTGAAACGCCTTAAAATCAATTGGGACGGGCTGGAACTGATTTCAGATAACAAAGATGAATACCCGCCAATCCGCTTAACGCAAGCCGAGGCGGAAGATTTACAGGTTATCGGGCAGGTAGTGCACATCGGCAAAAATCTCACTTAAACCGGATTTAAACAAAATTTAAAGCCGAATTTAAATTTCTCATTTCAAGTGGTTATTTTGCCATTTTCCGCCAAACCTTAAAATTTTTCCCATTTCATTATTCTTCTTTTCCTCAACAAATAAAAAAGGGGCTGACACTCTGCCAACCCCCGTTTTATCTGGTTCCTGCCAACATATTCCCGCTTATTTCAACCAAATCCCTATTTCTTTTTGTTTTTCTCATCTTTAGTGGTTGGATACAAAGGTGATAGAGATCAGCGCATCAAACGCCCCTTGCGGCATTTTTTGCCCGTTGGCGTAAGTATTGACACATCTTTCCGCTTGCTTAATGCCTTTGGCGAAAGCTCTGGCGATTTCTTCATTGGTATAAATTTTATTTGGTATGATTTTTTCTACAGCTTCCGTTGTGCCGATGCCAAAAGTTAGGACATCAGAAGGGCAGTGATAGGGCTTTCGCTGACAGCCTTCAGCATTACCGATTAAGAGCAAGCCTTGTTTTGAGGTTTGCAATTCATTGCCGTATAAAGCGAATGTTAAGCCGACAATGGCGGTGATACCGCACGCCCATTTAGCGCTTTTTCTTATCATTGATTTTTCCTTCTACTTCTAATTTTCTTAATTCAAAATCTTTTTTCTTGTAATACCAATTCACCACCCACGTTGCGATGGTGACGATAATCCCAACGATAACGCCAACATCGGCAAGCGTAACATCGCTTAACATATTGCTGATCACTCCCATAAATGCGGTAAAACCGCCTGATACATAAGGCGCATTGCTTTGAATGTCTTTCATTTTGTTAGCTCCATAACTGCAACGTATCTTGTGCAACGCTGATCTTTTCGGTGTCAGGATCGGGCAAATTCACTTCTGTGCCGATAGGGATTATCGGCAAATTCATCAAGTGCGGATTCAGTTCGCATGCGATTTCTAAATAGCCTTGGCTTTTGCCTAAATGGCGGTAAACAATGGCATCGAGATTGTCATTTTGTTGGGCTCGCACTTTCATCAGATCAGCTCCACGTCAATTCTTCGGCGTTTCAACATATCGCTGATAGCAAAACGGGCATCACGGCGGAGTTGGTCAATGATGTCTTTGAGCTGTTCCATTTTCTTATCACCCTCATTGGTGCTGTCGTAACTTGCGTAGCGTTCGTATAAATTGGCAACGGCAAGGCAAATCACGGCACGTTGATAGCGTTGCACTAAAATGCTTTCGTCATTTATGCGTGGAGCCGGAATACTTGCCAAATGACCGTATTTCGCATTTTCCTGCTGGAATGCGCTCAATTCTTCATTGACCGAAGCCATTGCCTCAATCAGAGAATCTTTTAAGCGAAATTCGGTCACTGTGCCATCAATACGCATTTGATTGCGGCATTGAGAGATCGAAAAATCAGGGAAAAAGGGTTCATTGCTGATTAAATCATCGGTGTTAGGATAGGTTTCTACCTGTTTTTGCACTGCGCCCATTTCATAATCGGGAGCAAGTTTGATTGAGATTGCACCGTCTGACATTGTGTTTACCTATAAAAAAAGCGGGGTGGGGATTCATCAAATGCGGTGTAGAAATTTAGAAAATTTTGACCGCACTTTGAATCCGCCCCGCGGCTGCGTGGTTTGCTTGGATTACGTTCTTTCTTGCTTGTGCAAGAAAGAACCAAAGAACACACCCCGACTAAATCGCTTTTCCGCCCTTAGAATGAATTTTCTTTACGGGAAATTTGTCAACTCGCTGCGCTCAAACAGGACAAATTTCCCTAAAAATTCATTCACAGTCGGGCGATTTACACGGGGCTTAAACAACATCAAGATTCACTCTCGTTTTTCTCAAGTTGCTTACGGAGTTTTTTTATCTCGCCTTTCACGCCGATTTTCTGATCTAAGCCGAGTGCTCGTTCGAGATATTCAAGGGCTTGAGTGGGGTTTTTCTCAATAGTGAGCAACCCCAATTCCCGCAATAATCTTGCACGGCTTTCGTCCGGCATATCACAATCGGCGGTGATGCGGTTGGCTTGTTCCAAATACGCCACTTCAAAAGGTTGATTTGCTGCCTGCGCCGCTTTGGCTTGGTCGGCAAATTCTTCAGCGATAAGTGTGCCTAATGTTCGGCTGAACGGTTCAGGCAGTCGCAAATCGTGAAAAACGGCATAGTCGGCAATGGTTAAAGCAAGGTGATATTCCCCACAGTCAATCGCCCATACGCACCACGTCATCACCACATTATCTTGTTTACCCGTTCCAGCAGATAATGCGCCCTCAATCCAAGGCAAATAATCCGGCAAAATACGTTTTTTAAATTCTGCTTTGCGCACCGTGGATTGGATTTGTTTTAAATCCTTTTTGTGGCGGGCAAGCAAGCGGAGCATTTTGTCGTATTCGCTAAATTGGCTTAAATCTTCGGTTTCTGCCGCATTGGCTAAAGCGGCAGAGACTTCGATAAAATGACGTTTAGTCGGTCGCATTGGCTTATTCCGTTGCGCCGTTAGTGGTTTCGCTAGCCGGCGCGTCAACAATCGTGATGTTTTTCGCCAGTGCGACTGCCTCATAGTTTTCGACTACATACGCCTCATTTGAGGATAAATAGTCTTCTACACGATTGCGTTCCGGTTTGTCTTTAAAGTGACGGCGCACTCTTCCTTCTTGTACGTAGATTGACAAGTTATCCAATGCGGTGATAAGCACTGTGCCTTTCGGGAAATACGGTACGGAAACCGCTTGTAAACCGCCCACGCGTTTTTGGCTGATGACCGTATCACCGGCGACTTGCTCGCTTGGTTTTTCTTGATTGATTAATGGGAAGTATTTATCTGCTAATAAATCGCTACCCATGATCGCCACGAGTTTTGTGTCATCACGGTATTGTGCAGGGATAAAGTCTTCTTTAAGGGCGAACACAAAGGCATCAAGATTTTTGTAGGTTTTACCTGTGCCGATTTCGATTTTGCCGCTACCTTTGGTTTCTTCTGTCATTACACGGGCAGTGGCTTTGGTTTCGATTTGGTGTAACCAGCCAACATTGACATCTTGCAATAATGGGTTTGTTTTGAGGTTAGTTGTTGCGGCAACACTTGAACCGTTAAAACCGATCATAATGCGGTCGTGTGCAATGCGTTCAGCTTTGAGATTGCCAATTCGAGCGGCAAAATCAGGGAATTTCGCCCAACTATCCAAAGTGGCGTAGTTCAAATGGGTGTCGAAGTTGGTTTGCTCGCAAGAGTAGGTGTTTTCTTCAAGACTGTGAATGTCTCTGGTTTCACGCTCTTTTTTGTTGGTATCGGTTCGGCTTGCAATAGGGCCTAATACTCCTAAACGCAAAGTCGCACCTTTCATTTCCGTCACCATCACTACATTAATGCGTTTTAGAAAGTCGGAGTTTTCCAAGACGGCGTTTTCGAGTTTTTGTTGAATAGTTGGCTCAACGGTGAATTGACCGCCTGCAGCGATAAATTCTACGGATTCGCCATTGTCTGTTGCTACACCGGCGAAATAATGGGCTAATTTAGTTTTGGTAAATTTATTCATTTTGGCTTCCTGTGGTGATAATTAGAAGAAACGACCGTCTGCTTCGGTTGTTTCGCCCGCAACTAAAGGGCGTTCGGTATAGTCGGCAGATGGCGTTTGTTCAAGTTGGGTAAACTTGCTTTGAATCGCTTCTTGGGTTTCTTGCATTTTTGCAAATTCCGCTTTTTGTTTTTCAAAATCGGCAGAAAGTGCGGTCAGTTTTTCCAAGGTTTCTTTGGTTTGTTCCGCTAAAAGCTCAATGGATTTTTCATGATCCGCAAAGCGTTCGTCATCGGATTTTTCTTTTTTACTGAACAACGCCTTGATTTTTTCAAACACGGAGAAATTCGGTTTTTCTTCAATGTCTTCAAATTCAAGCAACGTTTCCACGGCAGCAGTGAACAGGTTTTCCGCTTTTAATTTGCGGGACGCCAAGCCGTTGTGCGAGAAGGAAAGCATTTCCGTGCCAAGACTTGCCGGATTGTCCGTTACCGCAAGACCGACCAAATAGGCTTTGCCGGTGTCGGCGAAATTGGTGTCGATTTCAACGGATGTATAGACTTTTTGCCCTGCCTGATTGAGCTTAATCAAACTTTCCGTTGGGATAATTTCAGCTAATAATTGCAGTTTGCCATCTTTACGTTCTTGGGATTTCAGTGCAATCACATCACCAAAACAATGAGCGTTTGGCATATCTTCAAAAAACAGGGTGAATTTGATGTGATCTAAATTAATGCGTGCACCGTAAGTATTTTTTGGATCATAGCTTTCAGCCATTTCCTCAATCCACTTACGCTGAATTTCGCGACCGTCTGTGGTTGCGCCCTCTGTCGCAACGACAAACCATTTCGATTTTTTCGGCATGGGTTATCCTTTTTATGGTTCAAGTTGCGCCCATTCTGAAAGACTTTTTACACCTGTGCGAGTGCTTGCCATTGTTGCTTTTGGTTTCACAAAACGCCCTGAAAGACGACCGCATTTATCCTTTCTACTATGCCGTTATTAAAATTTAAGAGATAACGCATGACAGAACCTATCAACAATCCACCTCAACCGGAAAACACGGCAGATACCAAACGCCGAGCGCAAGTGATGTATTTCAGCGGTTATAAAATTGCGGAAATATCACGTCAGTTAAATATTCCAACATCGACTATTTCCAGTTGGAAAGAGCGTGAAAAATGGGATGATTTCGCACCGGTCGGGCGTGTGGAACTGACCCTTGAAAGCCGTTTGAACTTGCTCATTCTGAAAGAAAACAAGAGCGGGGCAGATTACAAAGAAATTGATTTACTCGGTCGCCAAATGGAACGGATGGCTAGGGTGAAAAAATATTCTTTTGGCGAAGGCAATGAAGTTGATTTGAACCCGAAACTTGCCAATCGGAATAAAGGCGAACGCAAAAAAGCGGAGCAAAACGCCATCAGCGAAGAGCAAGAGGAATTGTTGATTAATGGCTTTCTTGAGGGAATGTTTAATTATCAACGGGTGTGGCATAAGGCAAAAGAACATCGAATCCGCAATATTTTGAAAAGTCGTCAGATTGGGGCGACTTATTATTTTGCTCATGAAGCCTTTGTTGATGCGCTGACAACAGGCCATAATCAAATTTTCCTTTCGGCCAGTAAAAAACAGGCGTTGCAGTTCCGTTCTTACATTGTGAATTATGCCAAACAAACCGCAGATGTGGATTTGAAAGGGGAAACCATCAAACTGCCGAATGGGGCGGAGTTGATTTTTCTTGGCACGAACTCGGCAACAGCCCAATCGTATCACGGCAATTTGTACTTTGACGAAGTGTTTTGGGTGCCGAAATTTGATGTGATGCGCAAAGTGGCATCGGGTATGGCGGCACAAAAGATGTATCGTCAAACTTACTTTTCTACGCCGACAACCATTGCGCACCCTGCCTATGCGTTTTTTTGCGGCAAAGCCTTTAATCGCAACCGTGCAAAATTGGAAAAAGTGGAAATTGATATTTCCCACGAAAATTTACGTGCCGGCAAGCTCTGTGCGGATCGTCAGTGGAAACAGATTGTCAGCATTTACGATGCGATGGAAGGCGGCTGCAACTTGTTTAACATTGATGATTTGATTGCGGAAAACAGCAAGGAAGAGTTTAATCAGCTGTTTTTGTGCCAATTTGCTGATGATGATAGCTCCGCTTTCAAATTTGCTGATCTTCAGTTGTGTCAAGTGGATAGCCTAGAAGAGTGGGAGGATTATAAACCATTTTGGCAACGACCTTTCGGCAATCGGGAGGTATGGCTCGGTTATGACCCGGCATTTACTGGCGACCGTGCGGCACTCGCTATTGTTGCACCGCCTAAAGTGGAAGGGGGCGACTATCGTGTGTTGCATTGGCAAACTTTTCACGGAATGGATTATGAAGCGCAAGCAAATCGAATCAAACAATTTTGTGATGACTATAACATCACTCGTATTGTGATTGATAAAACGGGAATGGGGTCGGGCGTGTATCAAGAGGTAAGGAAATTTTATCCAATGGCGCAAGGGCTAGATTATAACGTCGACCTGAAAAACGAAATGGTACTGAAAACGCAAAACCTCATTCAGAAACGCCGTCTAAAATTTGACGGCAAAGAAATTATCACTAGTTTTATGACAGTAAAAAAACGCACAACCGGCACAGGCAGAATCACTTATGTTTCCGACCGTTCGGAAGAAGCAAGCCACGGTGATTTATCGTGGGCGATCATGAACTGCATTTTAAACGTTCCTTACGGCTCCGGCGGCGATGTTGTCGGCAGCGCACAAACAACAATTTTCACCTTTGAATAGGATTTAATAATGAAAAAATCACGTAAAAAAACGACCGCACTTTCTTCACAAGCCAGAACGGAAGCCTTTAGTTTTGGTGAGCCGATTCCCGTGCTTGATCGTGCGGAAATCCTCAATTATTTTGAGCCGGTGCTGATGTATCAAAAATATTACAATCCGCCGATTAATTTGAGTTATCTCTCTAAAGCATTGAATGCCTCGGCACATCATCAAAGTGCGATCACGGTGAAGAAAAATATTTTGCTTTCAACTTGTAAAACGACCGCACTTTTGCCACGCACACAGTTGGAAAAATTGGTACAGGATTATTTGGTTTTTGGTAATGCCTACATTGAAATTAAGCGTAATCGCTTTGGCAATGTGATGGCATTAAATGCACCTCTGGCGAAATATATGCGGGTTGGTGTAGAGCGGGGCGTATTTTATCAAGTGGTGAATGGAGTTGATGAACACGAGTTTGCAAAAGGTTCGGTTTTCAATTTGGTTAATCCGGACGTGAATCAAGAGGTTTATGGTGTGCCGGAATATTTGGCCGCATTGCAGTCTGCATTTTTAAATGAGAGTGCAACATTGTTCCGCCGTAAATATTATTTGAATGGTGCGCATGCGGGTTCAATAATCTATTTAACGGATCCTACTCAAAACAAAGATGATGTTGATGCGATTAAAGCGCAAATTCGACAAACCAAAGGCACAGGCAATTTTAAGAATTTGTTTATTCATATTCCTGATGGCAAGAAAGACGGGTTGCAAGTGATTCCCCTTTCCGATGCTATAGCTAAAGATGATTTTCTCAATATTAAAAATGCAAGCCGTGATGATGTGTTAGCTGCGCACCGTGTACCACCTCAACTGATGGGGATTATCCCGAATAATACCGGCGGTTTTGGTGATGTGGAAAAAGCGACCAAAGTGTTTTTTGTCAATGAGATTATTCCGCTACAAGAACGCTTGAAAGAAATTAATGCGATTGTTGGAAAGGAAGTGATCACTTTCAGCGAATATAAACTGTTTGAATAAAAACAGATCCTTTTAAAATAAAAATGCCCGTGCCTACCACGGGTTTTTTATTGCAAATGAAAGGGTTTTTGCCCCTTATTTATTTAATTCTGCCCCAGTTTATTATATCAAAACACCCCATAACACAAAGGTGAAAACCTTATTTTTCCCTGATTTTCAGCCACTTTCACGCACGAAAAATCGCAGTCAAACCCTCGCCACGCCCGCGCACTAAATGTGTTGATTTCAACGCAAATTGCGATCCTCAATCAAGCCTTTTCAGATATAGCGCCTTTCAGATCCTGACTTTTAGATCTTTCAACGCAAATCAACGCAGAAAAACGCATTTTTTGATTGGTTTTAAACGTGCGAGTTCAAGTCTCTATATTTTTTTAATCAAAAAATGTAAAAATATTTGGTTCATTAAAATTTGCACCAAGATTTGAATAATGCTTTGATAAATATAGTGATTATTTTCACGCTCAGAGCACCATTAAACTGAACATAGCCCCGCGTAATTAATCGCGGGGTTTTGTTTTTTCTGCATTTTATAAGGCTTTATCGTACTTTTGCTACTCGTAACTTATGATGTGTTTGTTGAATCTTCCTCTCACGTTATTGTCTACTTTTCTCATTTTCGAAACAGTACAGTTCACTCCGGTCATTTAAACGCTATGGTAAAGTGTACCCGGTGTTTTTCTATTATATATACACTTTTTTTATTTTTTTGTGCTGGAAATCTTCACACTGATCCATAGGTGAAACTTTGCAAAATATAATCTTGATACAATGTAATCCTATTTGATACAATGTAGTCATGTTTGATACACAAGGAAAGAAATAAACAATAACGCCATTACTGTTTATCAACTTAGCGGCTTTAGAAAATGGCTAAAATCCCTAAAAGACTTAATCGCCAAAGAAGCCATATTAAAACGCATAGAACGAGCAGAACAAGGGAATCTAGGGGATCATAAAAGCGTAGGCAATGGCGTGTATGAAATGAGAGTATTTGTAGGCAAAGGCTATCGGGTCTATTTTACCCAGCAAAATGGGGTAACGTATTGGCTACTTTGCGGCGGAGATAAATCTACGCAACAAACTGACATAGAGAAAGCTAAAGCGATATGCCAGCTACTCAAACCAACACTTAAATGAGCAATAGGGGGATATAATGGGAAAGACAATCATCGTAAATGGCATTGAGTTAGACGAAGAGGATCTACAAGTCAGCCAATTTGATGCAGCAGAATATTTAAACGAAGATGAAGCATTAACCGAGCTTTATTTGAAAAATGCGTTAGAAACTGCAAATCAGGCAGAAATTCTACAAGCCTTTAAAACGGTGGCAAGAGCGAAAGGAATGACGCAAACAGCCGCAAAAGCGGGCATTGCGCGGGAAAACCTTTACAGAACGTTATCTGGCAAAACCGAGCCTAAATTTAGCACTATGCAACGTTTAGCGCAGGCTTTAGGTTATGAGTTGATGTTCAGTATCAAGCCAAAAGCCAAGATTTGAAACAATCCGCAAAATTCTAAATGTGTTGAATATTGAGTTAATCTTACAAGTCAAAACTGCACAAGCTCAACAATCCACATAAATGGGGCAATAACGCCCCTTTTCCTGCTTGCCTAACCCACCAAAAAAGCGAGATTGACGACTTGAGCAATGAACAACAAAAAGCACTGATGACAGGCTTAAAAGAAATTCAAGCGCACCAAAAAGGCAAAATCGAGTTACCCAGTTACACACTAAACCGCCCGGAACTGCTTGAGATGAAAGCAAGCGAAATCAAAGCAATTCGAGAAAGTTTAAAACTATCTCAATCAATGTTTGCACTAAAATAATGAGGTACCGATATTTGCTTAGAAGACCATAACATTAAAGTAATTAACATTCTTCCTATTCTGCCGTTACCATCTTTAAATGGATGCAGAGCCTCAAACTCTAAACTATCAAAAACGAAGCGCTAATCCATTAGTCAATCTTTTAACGTTAATTTTTACTATCCAACCCGCTCGGATGTTCTTCCGATAACTTAAAAATCAGAGCGGGTATCCTTTAAAAGTGCGGACATAATTGAGAGAAAACCAGGAATTTATTGACCGCACTTTTATCAAAATAATAAGCGGGGTTAGCGAAATCCGCAAGGTAATGACTGATTGCCCGGAACCTTCGTTAAGGCGGAAATTCGAGCGGTGGGGTGTGGCTTTTTCTGGGGGGATTCGGTGCTGAATTGTGTCAATTAAAATGAAAAAAATTCATTTAAATGAATAAGAAACGCATGATTTCTAAAATCTGTTTCAGGTTATGTAAAGAAGTGCAAATATTGGTGTTCTTAATTGAATAAAAACTAATTGTCTATAATATGGCAGGGATTTTAGAGTTAGTCATCGTGTTATCCTCAGCGTAAAAATCATATCCTCAAAACATCATCAGGCATTTCAATGTAAAAGGATAAAAACAGGGAAGGTTTAGTCTTCACTCCCTCCGGTACATGCGGCGCGCTCTCACTTTTATCTCAATTAAGGATCATATAATGAACAAAATTTTTAAAGTAATTTGGAATCATGCTACACAAACCTGGGTTGCTGTTTCGGAATTAGATAAAGCGAAAGGGAAAACGAAATCCTCTTCCGGCCGGAAAAAAGGCGTTGCGGTGTTGGCGCTTTCCGTTGCGGCGACGGGCGGCTGTTTAATCGGCGGGGCGGCTGTTGCGGCAACGGCAATGAATATTGCTGGTGAGGTAACAAGTTCAACCGATGTTGATATGGAAGTTGCAATTGGTAAAGGGTCTCAGGTTGTTAATACTTCGACAGTTTCTACCTCAGATAGTACAGGGGGGACTACTTCCGGCGGTATAGCAATTGGTTCTAGTTCCACTGCGGTAGGAAGTGGTGTATCTGTTGGTTTAGATGCTTTTGCCGGTGCTGACTCACTGGCATTTGGTGCTGGTGCAACGGCGAATACAAAAGGTAAGGCTGGAGGTGCAACCTCTCCTAGTACTGCGATTGGTAACGGGGCTTATTCGGAAGGCGAATATGCATTAGCCATAGGCGCATTTTCTAAAGCAACAGAGAACAGCTCTATAGCGCAAGGGGTGATGGCGGCAACGTCAAAAGCAGGATCTATTGCTATCGGACGTTCATCTGGGGCAAATACTACTCAAGGAAGTGGTCGAACATTAAAGAATGGTATAAATATTCCGACAATTGATATTGCTCAGTCTGAAGGTCATGGTTCTGTTTCTATTGGTACCCGTAGCCATGCTTATGGCGATTTGAGCGTTGCTATTGGTCAGTCGTCTTCAGTCAGCAATACTTCTGCGCTATCGGTGGCGTTAGGGGCGAAATCGGTGGCAGGGGCATTTAATAATGAACAATCTTCCACCAATGTGACCTTTTTAAATGCTTCAGGGGTGAATGAAACCAAGGAATATGCCGGAACTTATAAGGCGGTAACAATACCGACTACTGATTCCAATAAATTAATGGCTGCAAGCCAAGCCAATGGTACCAGTGTATTGGCTATTGGGGCAGCAGATTCCGAACGCCAGATTCAATATGTGGCAGCAGGTCGGGTGACAGAAAATTCTACCGATGCGATTAACGGTTCACAGCTTTATCATGTTTTAAATTATATGGGCTTTAATGTGCATAACACGAGTGATAGCTCTGTTGCTCGTATTAATAATAATTCTCATATCCAATTTAAAGATGGTAATTTAACCGAAGTTGTTGCCGCTGCGAAAGACGGAGGCGTTAATGCAACGGTAACGGTAAATGTTAAACAAGGCAGCTTTAATACTACAACTGACGGTACGGTAGTTGCCAATACCAGCCAGACCGGTGTGGCAACGGTTGCTGATGTGGCTGCTGCGGTGCAAAGTGCGGGTTGGTATGCAACTTCTAACAAAACCGGAACGGGGAATAATACCGGTTCAAGCAATGAATTGATTAATCCGGGTGACACCGTGACCTTTATTGCCGGGGATAATATTAATATTACGCAAAGCAACGGTAATTTCACCATATCTTCAACTGGCGTGCATTACTATAGTGTGAATGATAATGGCACACAGCAAGCTAACTATAAAAATGATGGTGCTACAGGCGTTAATGCATTAGCTGCCGGCGTTGCGGCTAATGCTAGCGGTGCTAATGCAACGGCTATCGGGATTAATTCGACTGCGTCCGGTATAGGCAGTGTTTCTATTGGTAATGAATCTAAAGCAGCCGGATTAAGAACGGTTGCAATCGGTGAATTGTCTAATGCAACAATGAATGATGATATTGCGGTCGGTTATGGTGCTAAAACTAATACGAATAACTCAGCTAATACAAGCAGCCAAGGAGGCGCGTTGGCATTCGGTATTCATACCAATGCCGATGGTGATAACGCGGTTGCGGTGGGGAATAAAGCCAATGCCACAGGAAATTCTGCTATTGCGCTTGCCGGTAACAGCACCGGCACCGGTGCGGTAAATGTCGGTTATCAAGGGGAGGCGACAGGAAACAGCACGGTAAGCATGGGTTATTATGCTAAGGCTACAAAGGATTATGCAACGGCTATCGGTAGTCAGGCAAAAGCCGGCGGCATTCAGTCGGCAGCACTGGGCGCAAATGCAAATGCTTCAGCAGACTATTCATCGGCATTAGGCGGTAATGCCAATGCTTCGGCAAATTATTCTTCAGCTGTGGGCAGTTATGCTAATGCAAGCAGCGATTATGCTTTTGCCGGCGGCTATTATGCCAAGGCAAGCAATGAAAGCACCATTGCGCTGGGTAATAATGCAAACGCAAGCGGGGAAAGTGCCATCGCTCAGGGGTATCACGCCAATGCGAGCAAAGATAGCAGTATTGCTATCGGTAAAGAGGCGAACGCTTCAGGCACACAGTCTATTGCGATTGGCAGCAGCAACAATGTATCCGGCGTGAATTCCAGTGCCATTGGTAACAACAATACCATTTCTTCGGCTGCACAAAATACCAGCGTGCTGGGTAACAATGTGAATGCGACAACCAAAGATTCCGTGATCTTGGGGGATTCTTCTCAAGGCGATGCGTCGGTGGTCGGTTGTACTACCGCAACGGTAAATAATATTACTTATACTGGATTTGCCGGTACCAGCGTAGATTCCGGCGAATATGTCAGCATTGGTGCTAAAGGTGATGAACGCAAAATTATCAATGTTGCGGCGGGGAATATCACTGCCGGCTCTACCGAAGCGATTAACGGTTCACAGCTTTATATGGTTGCGAATAATCTAACGGATTATGTAAATAATGTATCCTGGAAACTGGGTAATAATAGCGGCACTAAAGTTGATGATGTAAAAGCCGGTGATCAGGTGAATTTTGTTAACGGTACCAATACGGTGTCGAATGTGACTGTTACCGAAAACAATACGGTATCCAATGTGTCTTACAGTGTGAAAGTGGATAACTCCACCATTAAAACCGGTGATGACGGCAACGTTACGGCAAATACTACTAATCTGACAGTAAATAATAACGGTACGGTAAAAGTTGATGACAATGGAAACGGGTCAAATCTGGTGAATGCCAGCACCGTGATTAACGCCATTAACAATGCCTCATTTGTGGCGACAATCGGCACCAATACGACGACTTTTGCTAATCAGGACGGTAAATCTAATTATACGGTAAAAGCCGGTGAAACTCTGGTATTCCAAGCAGGTAAGAACCTGAAAGTGAAACAGGAAAATGGCGCCTTTACTTATGCTACGGAAGATAATGTAAGTTTTGAGAACGTTAAAGTCGGCAATGTAACAATTAATTCCACCACAGGTATTGATGCAGGTAACACCACCATTACCAATGTTGCAAACGGCACTAACGCAACGGATGCGGTGAATCTCAGCCAGTTAAATTCAACTAAAACGGAAGTGAAGTCAGCAAACCAAACTGTGACGGTAACGAACTCTACCGGTACAGAGGGGCAGACGATTTATAATGTTGAAGTCAATGCGGACGGTAAAACCATTAACACTAACAGCAGCACCGGCGCGCTGGAAGTAGTTAGCGGTAACACCACAACCAATAGTAATGGCACGGCGAAAGTGGCGGACGGCAGCAATAATACGGATGTGGCGACTATCGGCGATATTGTTAATACCATGAATAATGTGTCTTGGAATATCACTTCAGGCACCAACGGTACGGGTACTCAAGCCGGTACTAAATCCGATGAACAGGTTAAAGCCGGCGAGACCGTTACTCTATTAGCCGGTGACAATATGGTGATTAAGCAGGATGGCCAGAACTTTACTTATTCCGTCAGCGCGACACCAACATTTACCAACGTGACGGTTAATGATACCTTAACTGTCGGCCCGGTAAAAATTAACAATACAACCGGCATTGACGCAGGCAATACGACAATTACCAACGTATCTAACGGCACTAATGCAACGGATGCGGTAAATCTCAGCCAGTTAAATGCAACCAAAACTGAAGTAACCTCAGCGAACAATACCGTTAATGTTACCAGTTCGACAGGTGATAAAGGTCAGACTATTTATAACGTTGAAGTGAATACGGATAATACAACCATTAAGCCAAATTCTACGACTGGCGCATTGGAAGTGGTAACAGGTAACACCACAACCAATACTAACGGTACCGCAGCTGTAGCGAATGGTAGTAACGTAAGCAGTGTGGCAACAGTCGGTGATATTGTTAACACGATTAACAATGTATCCTGGAAACTGGGTAACAGCACAGCTCAAAAAGTTGATGATGTAAAAGCCGGCGATCAGGTGAATTTTATTAACGGTACTAATACCGTGTCGAATGTGACTGTAAATGATGACGGTACGGTATCTAATGTATCTTACAGTGTAAATGTGGATAATTCCACTATTAAAACCGGTGATGACGGCAAAGTTACTGCGAACACTACTAATCTGACGGTAAATGACAACGGCACGGTAAAAGTGGATGATGCTAACGGTTCGAATCTAGTTAATGCAAGCACAGTAACCAATGCGATTAACAACGCTTCCTTTGTGGCGACAATCGGCAAAGATGCAACTGATTTTACTGATCAGGACGGTAAATCCAGCTACAAAGTGAAAGCCGGTGAAACCCTGACATTCCAAGCGGGTAAAAACCTGAAAGTGAAACAGGATAACGGTACTTTCACTTATGCTACGGAAGATAATGTCACATTTAATAATGTGAATACTACCACGCTGACCGTCGGTAATGTGGCAAACAGCAGTGCGCCGACAGTCAACTTTAGTGCGGAAGCGGCCACAAACGCTACGAACAATAATGCAAGCAATATGCCGGTGAACGCACTGAATATTACCACTAACGGTAAGCCGACACAGATTACCGGTGTAGGTTCGGTATTAAATACACAAACCGTTAATACCAATCCGAACGGAACTGCAAGTAGCTCGACTTTAGTGAATTTAACCAACTTACCGGAAACGACCTTAAATTCCGCCGCCACCGTGCGTGATCTGCAGAATATGGGCTGGGTGGTTTCTGCTCTGGGTAATAATTATACCGATACGGTGAAAAACGCCAATGAAGTGAAATTTGTTGGCGAAGGTGCGGTTAATGTTACCGGGGTAACGAATGACAATATCCGTTATGTCAATATTTCGGTTAACGAGACTCAGGTGCGTAATAATATTACCGGTAATGCTACTGTGGACGGTAACGGAACAGCAGTTGTACCGAATATTACCAATAATGCGACTGCCGGCGATCAGCTGGTAAATGCCACTACTTTGGTAAATGTGGCGAACAATGTATCCTGGAAACTGGGTGATAACAGCGGCACTAAAGTCGATGATGTAAAAGCCGGTGATCAGATTAACTTTGTTAACGGTAGCAATACGGTGGCGAATGTGACTGTTACCGAAAACGGTACGGTATCCAACGTGTCCTACAGTGTGAATGTGGATAATTCCACTATCAAAACGGACGGCGATAAAATCGTTGCCAATACCACAAATCTGGCTGTTAATGATAACGGCACAGTAAAAGTGGACGGCGGCGACGGCGCTAATCTGGTTAATGCAAGCACAGTAACCAATGCGATTAACAATGCTTCTTTTGTAGCGACAATCGGCACAGATGCAACTGATTTTACCGATCAGGAGGGTAAATCTGAGTACAAAGTGAAAGCCGGTGAAACCCTGAAATTCCAAGCGGGTAAAAACCTGAAAGTGAAACAGGAAAACGGTACCTTTACTTATGCCACGGCAGATGATGTGAGCTTTAACAGTGTGAAAGTCGGCAATGTGACGATTAATTCCACCACAGGCATTGATGCAGGTAACACCAAAATTACTAATGTCACTGCGGGTACCAATGCAACGGATGCGGTGAATGTTAGTCAGTTGAACTCATCCGTGGCGGCTGCAAAAACGGAAGTGACTTCAACAAATAATACCATTAATGTCACAAACTCTACCGGCAAAAACGGTCAGACGGTTTATAACGTTGAAGTGAATACGGATAATACGACAATTAAACCGAACAGCACCACCGGTGCGCTGGAAGTGGTGAGCGGTAATACCACTACTAATGACAACGGTACAGCCGAAGTTGAGGACGGCAGCAACACTACGGATGTGGCGACCATCGGTGATATTGTCAACACCATTAATAATGTGTCGTGGAATACCGTTGCGGGTAAAGTTGACGGCACTAATGGTGAGGTGGAAGGCAATGCGACCGCCAAAGTGAAAGCCGGCGAAACCGTGACTTATAATGCAGGTAAAAATATCAAGATTGTACAAAACGGGACAACCTTTAATCTGTCCACGACCGATGATGTCAACTTTAACAGTGTGAAAGTCGGCAATGTGACGATTAATTCCAGTGGTATTGACGCGGGTAATACGCAAATCACCAATGTGACTGCGGGCACCAACGGCACGGATGCGGTGAATCTGGATCAGTTAAATAAATCCGTGGCGGCATCTAAAGAAGAAGTGACGTCAAAAGATAAATCCGTGACGGTCAATGTTTCACAAAACGCCACCACCGGTGCGAATATTTATGACTTAGCGGTCAACACCGACGGCACAACCATTAACACCAATAGCACCACCGGTAAACTGGAAGTGATCACCGGCGGTTCGCAAGTGAATGCCAATGGTACGGCCGCAGCGAAAAGTGGTGATGAAAATAAAGTGGCGACCGTGGGTGATATTGTCAATACGGTAAATAATGTGTCTTGGAATCTGACGACTTCAAAATCTGACGGTAATGTAACGGGTACGACAGAAGAGCAGATTAAAGCGGGTGAAGTGGTGACGATTGATGCAGGTAAAAACATTAATGTTACCCAATCGGCGAATAAAATCTCTATCGCGACCAATATGAACTCAAGTTTTGACAGCGTAGTGGTCGGGCCGGTGACAATCAATTCAACCGGCATTGACGCAGGCAACACCACCATTACCAATGTCGCAAACGGCACTAACGGTACGGATGCGGTGAATCTGAATCAGTTAAATAAATCCGTTGCGGCGGCGAAAACGGAAGTGACGTCTAAAGATAACACCGTAAACGTCACCAACTCTACCGGCGCCAACGGTCAGACGATTTACGATTTATCGGTAAAAACCGGATCCTTTGGCAACACGACCAACGGTGCTTTAGTGGCGGGTAATGACGGTTTTGCTACCGTGACCGATATTATCAACGCGGTGAACAGCGGTTATTGGAAAGTCGGCAATAACGCCGGGACTGAAACGGCGCAGATTAAATTCGGCGATCAGGTGAACTTTGTCAACGGTGTCGGTACGAAATCCAATGTCAGCGGTTCGAATGTGACCTTTGATGTGAATCTGGTGTCCGGCGATAATTCCGTCAGCGTAACCAATAATACCGACGGTTCCGTAAACTTAAGTGTGAATACCACCAACGTGAAGAACGCCTTAGCCGGTAACGTCACCACCAATCCGAACGGAACGGTGAAAGTTGCCGATAACACCGACGGCTCTAATTTTGTCAACGCCACCAATGTGGTTGATGCGATTAATAAGTCCGGCTGGATCACCAATTCGACCACCGCAACCGGCGGCGCAACCGAAACCGTGATTAATCCGGGTAAAGCGGTGAATTTCGAAGCGGGCGACAATATGCAGGTGACACAAAGCGTTGATGCCAACGGCAATGTGACTTATACCTACGCAACGAAAGAAAACGTCACCTTTAAAAACTTAACGGTGACCGGTGACACGCAGGTACATAACTTCAGCGTGGCGCCTAATTCAACGGTGGATATGGGCGGCAACCAAATCACCAACGTATCTGCCGGTACAAACGGCACGGATGCGGTGAATGTGGATCAGCTGAAAGAAAACATCACCAATATTAACAATAATATTGCCAATGCGACGGAATCGGTGAAATGGAAACTGACGGGCAATAATGATGATGCCAACGCGACGACCGTCGGCAATCAGACCGTCAGCTTTAATAATGGCACAGGCACCGTTGCGGTAGTGAACGGTACTAACGTGACATATAACGTGGATACCGGCAATATCACGACCAATACCACCACGGGCGTGGCATCCGGTGATATTACACCGACTAAGATTGCCACCACCGGTGATGTGATCAACGCGATTAACAACAGCGGCTGGCGCACAACCAATAGCGACGGTTCCACTTCGCTGATTAATCCGGGTGACAGCGTGAACTATGTGAACGGTAAAGGCACCTCCGCCAACGTCACCACCAAAGACGGCGTCACCAGCGTGTCTTATGACGTGAAAACGACGGATTTAACCGTGAATGACAACGGCACCGTCGCGGCGCCGACCGACGGTTCAAGCGTGGTGAATGCGACCACCGTTGCCAATACGGTGAACAATGTCAGCTGGAATCTGCACTCTACCAAAGTTGAAGGCAGCAGCGGTAAAGTGACCGACAGCAGCGATACGAAAGCGGCGAAAGTGAAAGCCGGTAATACGGTGAATATTAATGCCGGTAACAATATTGAGATCACCCGCAAAGGCAACGATGTCGCCATTGCAACCTCAATGAACCCGACATTCGATTCCGTGAAAATCGGCAGCGGCAATAATGCGACTACGATCTCTTCCAACGAGAGCGGAATCAGCATTGCCGGCAATAACGGTGAAGCCCGTCAGATCCACAATGTGAAAGGCGGTTCGGCGGATACCGATGCGGTGAACGTCAGCCAGCTGAAACAAAGCATGGGCGATGTGTACAACCGGCTCAACCGCAACAATAAAGATCTTCGCGCAGGTATCGCCGGTGCGAATGCCGCAGCCGGTTTACCGCAAGTATATATTCCGGGTAAATCCATGGTGGCGGCATCAGCCGGTACCTTCAAAGGTCAAAGCGCCGTGGCGGTGGGCTATTCCCGCGCCAGCGATAACGGTAAAGTGATCCTGAAGCTACAGGGTAATGCCAATACGCAGGGCGATGTGGGTGGTTCCGTCGGCGTGGGTTATCAATGGTAATCCGGTAATCTGACCTGAACAACGTGCGGTTAAAATTCCTTGTGTTTTTTAACCGCACTTTTTTTATGTTAAAATCGGTCGGTGCAATCGGCTTGGCTTTTAAGGCGGGTAAAGTGCGGTTGAAAATAGCTTAATTTTTCACCGCACTTTTTTATTTTAAAATCGGTCGGTGTATCGAATTGGCGCTTGGGTAAAGTGCGGTTGAAAATAGCTTGATTTTTCACCGCACTTTTGTGTTTTAAAATCGGTCGGTGTATCGAATTGCCGGTCGGGTAAAGTGCGGTTGAAAATAGCTTGATTTTTCACCGCACTTTTTATTGTTCGAAGCGATGCCGGCGGTGTGGGTTAAAAGGTTTTTTCTTTCCAGTAGCCGAGCCATTCTTTCAGCGCCTGCATATTGGCGGGCATGGCGCCGGCTTGCGGGATAAAGTGCATCAGATTCAGCGGATAATAAGCCGGGGTTATGCCTTCGCCGACGCTTGCCGGTAAAACGTCAAATCCCTGTTTTTCAAATAACAGTTTCGCCCGTTGCATATGCCATTGATTCGTCACCAGAATAATGCGTTTAATATTTTCTTTCGCAAGGATCTCTCGGGTGAAACGGGCGTTTTGTGCGGTGGTGTGCGATTGTTTTTCCTGCCATTGGGTCGGGACATGGAAGAAGGTTTGCAACTCATCCGCCATGATTTTGGCTTCCGAATTGCCGTTCGGGTTGCCGCCGCTGATTAAAACCGGCAGCTGCGTTTGATTATGTAAATACGCGGCGTAGCGTAACCGTTCCAGCGGAATCGGCGGCACGGCAAGGGCGCCGAACAACTCTTTGCTGTCACGCAGTCCGCCGCCCAGCACCACAATAGCCTGCGCGGTGTTATAATCGTCGAGCGTCAGATTATCCTCAACGATCAGGCTGTCCTGTAGCTTTTGCGCGGTATAAGGAATACTGAAAATATACAGGATCAGGATGCCGAGCAGGCCGCAGGCGTAGCTGAGTTTTTTGTATTCCAGATAGCCGAAGCATAATGCCAGCAGCCATAAAATTAACACGTTAAACGGCGGAAGTGCCAGCGCGGTGAGAAATTTTGTCAGTGCATACATAGAGTTATACCTTATCCATAAAGAACTATCATGCGAGTCCGTTGTCAAAATAGCAGTTGTGCGGATTGCGCAAGCATAAAGCGGTTAGAATATTTTGTAAAGACGCTTAAGCCTGTCGGCGTTATGCTTTAAAATGCTTGCCTTTGGCGAAGATCGTTATGTAACAAGTAAAACGGGTAGAAAATGAATGAAGTGTTAGTTTCCCTTAAGCAGGAATTGAAAAAGATTCTTGACTTGATTATCGATAAAAACGATGTGTTGTATTTTGATTACCCGTTGCATTTAAACGTCGGGGATCTGTTGATTTATGCCGGTACGGAACGGTTTTTTAACGATTACGGCGTGAATGTCCGCCTGCGGCGCTGTTTGCAGAGTTTTGATCTTGACGAAGTGAAAAAATATGTCAAGCCGACCACCACGCTGCTGTGCCACGGCGGCGGCAATTTCGGCGATTTGTATCCGGCTATTCAGCGTCTGCGTGAAGCGCTGGTGGCGGCGTTTCCGCATAACCGGATTATTGTGCTGCCGCAAACGGCGTATTTTTCCGATCAGACGGCGCTGGAAAAATCGGCGGCGATTTTTTCCGCTCACCGCGATTGCTATTTGTTGGCGCGCGATAAAGCAACCTTTGAATTAATGCAGGGTAAATTTTCCGATAAAGTATTTTTATCGCCCGATATGGCTCATCAGCTGTATGGCGTGCTGACGCGGAAAACACCAAGTGCGGTGCAAAAATCAACAGAAAATATTCTGTATTTTTTACGCAAAGATATTGAAGCCAGCCGGCTGGAAAAAGACATTCAGGCCACACTGCCGCCACATGCCGCGGTGAAAGACTGGGAAGATATTCTGAGCAAGCAAGATGTCAACTATGAACTGCTGTGCGGCCGTCTGGCGCGGGTTGCCAATAAATTGCATTTGACCTTCGTGAAAAATTGGGTGAATGCGATGTGGTATCGCCACACGCTGAATGTGATTGAACGGGCGCGGGCGGAATTTCTGCGTTATGACACCGTCGTGACCAGCCGGCTGCACGGGCATATCTTTTCCTGCCTGTTAGAATTGCCGAATCAGGTATGCGATAATTCTTACGGCAAAAATTCCGCTTATTACAATCAATGGACGAACGCGATCGACTTCGCAACACAATATGAACGGTAATCATCGCAACCTGCTCAGCCTGCTGCTGGTCACGATTGTCAGTACCGGGCTGACGATGGTGAGTTCCTTTTTGCTGGCTCACCTGCTGACCGTGGACGAACGCGGCGCATTCCAATTGTTTGTGACCGCCGTCACTTATGTGGTGACCGTGGGCGCCGGCGGGGTCGGTTTTGCGCTGGCATTGTGCATGCGCCGCAAACAATATCACTATTGGCGCTATTATGTATTCGGCTTTCTGATTATCGCCGCGCTGGTTGCCGTGCTGGCTTTGTGTCTGTTTAACATTACGGATTTGCATGCGCTGTTTGTGCTCAATGTGGTGCTGACCGCCGTGCTGACCATTACGCTGGAAAACAGCAAAATCGATGCCAATTTGGGCGTTTATCGCCTGCTTTCTCTGCAACAGCCGATTTTAGCCGTGTTACTGTACGGGGTGTATTATATGCTGTTCGGCGAACAGCATATCGCCGCGGTGGTGTATCTGCTGACGGCGCTGACCGCCGTGCAGGCGCTGTGCTGTTTATATTATCTGGGCAAAATTGAGACGAAGTTCAAACGCGAAAATGAGATTACCGACATTGATTTGCGTTTTTTCGGCAAAAACTGGATCAAGCAAAATCTGCTGCAAACTTTCGGCGCCACCACGGTGAATCTGGATAAGTTTCTGATCGTGTCGCTAATGGGCAATTACACGCTGGGACTTTATACGGTGTGCATCGCGTTTGATGCGCTGCTGACGAAATTCATCAATATGCTGGCGGATTATTATTATTCCGGCCTGCTGAATAACATCAACCGGATTAAACCGGTGTTAGTATTGATCGCTGCCATGAGCATCGGTGCGGTGGCGATTGTGCCGGTTCTGGCCGAAGCGGTCGTCACCTTCTTTTTCGGCGCGCGTTATGCGCAGGCTGCGCCGGCATTGTTGCTGTTTATCATTAATTCGATTCTGGCGGGATTGTCTTGGGTGCTGTCGCAGAATATGCTGATTTTAGGCAAACAGGTGCTATTATTCACCCGTCAGCTGATCTCGATTTTCGTGCTGGTGCTGCTGTTTTTCTGTTTTAAAACGCAGGGCCTGTACGGCGTCGGCTATGCGTTAATCGGCGCAAGTCTGACACGTTTGCTGATTTCCATTGTGTATTATTATAAATTTCCGGTCGCACAATCGGTGTAAGCGCCGATGCCGACATAACGGATAGTTGCTGACAAGCAAACCAGAAATAGGAAGAGAAATGAAAAAATATCTGATTTCCTTGGATAAAGACGCTCACCGCCGCGAGCTGTTTTTTGCCCAGCCCGATACCCGCGATTTCCGGGTTTTCAGCGCCATCAATACCATGGCGGAAACCGACGAAAAACTGACCGCACTTTTTGCGGCGGACGAGTTTGCACGTCGTTACGGCAGAGCGGTGACCAAAGGCGAAATCGGCTGCACGCTCAGTCATCTGGCGGTGTATCGCCTGATTGCGGCAGACGACGGCATCGCCGCGGATGAATATTGTTTGATCTGTGAAGACGATGCTTTATTGGCGCCGGCGTTTCAGGCGAATCTGGATTGCATTATACGGCAACGGATCGGGGCGGATATTATTTTGATCGGGCAATCGAAAATTCCCGCCTTTAACCATTGGGAACTGGAAATCAATTACCCGACAACTTTGTCTTGTTTACGCCGGCCGATCAGCGGTTGTGCTTTCAAATATGCCTATCCGTACCGCAATTATTTCGCCGGCACGGTAGCCTATTTAATCAGAAAATCCGCCCTCGGCGCATTTTTATCGCAGCCGCAGCGCCCGTTCTGGCTGGCGGACGATTATATTTTATTCGGTGATCAATTCGGGCTGGATATCGCGGTGATCCGTCCGTTAATGGTGATCGAAAACCCGCAGCTTACCAGTAATCTGGAAACGCTGCGCGGTTCGCTGCAACATAATATATGGCAGAAATTATTGAAATATCCGGCAAAGAAATGTTTGGCGGTTAAACGCAATTTAGGAAAACGATGAATGTCGGCATTATTTAACCTGTTTTATCTCTATGATCCGTGGCTGTTTCATGTCTTTCGCATGGCATTTTTGTGTGGAGCGGCGGCGTTGCTTTGGCTGGCATATCGTTGGCGGCGGAACCAATTGCCGCAGGGTGTGATCGTTCCGCTGGACAGTTTCGCCGTAATTATCGGCTTGCTCTTATTCAGTTTTTTACCGCTGATTATACACGGCAGCAAAGATTTTTCCGTGCTACTGCAATACAGCAAAACCCTGATTTTGTTTGTGTTCGCACTGGGCATTTATAATCTGTTTTATTTCACGCCGGACGGGCAGGCAAGGATGGTGCGCGATCTGAAAATCGGCATCGCCGTGCAGGCATTCATCGGTTTGCTGGCTTTGATTGGGCTTTCGTTCGCCATTGATGCCGCGCTGTCCACCCATGTGCTGCTGCCGCGTTTTTACGGCTCGGAGCAGGAATACCGCCTGTATAATCTTACCTCGGCGGCATTTTTTCAGCTCAGCGCGTTTTATCTGATGCTGCTGCATTTTCTGCTGGCATACAATAAACGGCACAATAATATCAGTGCGGTGTTTTTATTTCTGATGTTATTTATCGGGCTGATTTCCGGCCGCACTTTTTTAATTCTGTCGCTTATCAGCATCGCCCTGTATTTTAAATGGCGCTATATTCCGGCGTTGTTGCTGTTTGCCGCGCTGTGCGTTTTGCTGGCGCTGAATTATGCCGAAAACAAGTATGTGGCGCATGCGCTGGAACCGTTGATTAATGTGTTAAATCACCGCGGCTTAACCAGTTCTTCCACCGATACCCTGATGCAAAAGCATTTATTTATGCCGCAGTGGCGCCAGCTGTTGTTCGGCGACGGCTATTATGTGACGCCGGAAGGCAAATATTACGGCGGCACCGACAGCGGCTTTTTGCGTCAGGCGCTGTACGGCGGTGTGCTGAACGTGCTGGTGTGTTTTTTGTTTACCGCTTATTTTGTGCGTAAAATCGCGCTCAATTGGTTTGACGGCAGCCGGATTTTTACCTTATCGACCCTGTTTATTCTGTCGGTATTGAATATTAAGGCGGATACTTACGCCTTTCCGGGCATTATGCTGACGTTGCTGATGTTGTTGTCCCTGTTCGGCAGAGAGGGGAAAAACCGGCTGTTATTTAACCGTAAGGGGAATGATTGATGTTTAGTATTATCGTGCCGTCCTATAACCGCAAAACGGAAATCCCCGCGCTGCTGGACAGCTTGCGGCGGCAGACCCGTTATAATTTTGAAGTGATCATTGTTGATGATTGCTCACCGGACGCCGTTGAGGTGACGGAGGCTTATCCGTTTCCGGTTCGCGTGGTGCGCAATGACACCAATCAGGGGGCGGCGCGCAGCCGCAATATCGGCGCCCGGTTGGCAACGCACGACTGGCTGCTGTTTTTAGATGATGATGACCGGTTCGCCGATAATAAATGCGAAGTGCTGGCACAGGCGATCGCCGCGCAACCGCAGGCGAATTTTGTGTATCATCCGGCGCAATGTGTGATGGTTAACGAACATTTCACCTATTTTACTCACCCTTATGCGGATGTGCGCGCGCTGACCTTAGACAATATTCTGCGCGCCAATAAAATCGGCGGTATGCCGATGATCGGGCTGACCAAAGCGCTGTTTCTGCAAGTGGGCGGCTTATCCACCGATTTGCTTTCGCTGGAAGATTATGAGTTTGTGCTGAAACTGGTCAGCGATGCGGCGTTTCGCCCGCTGTATGTGGATAAGCCGCTAAGCCGCTGTAGTTTTCACACCAAGCGTTCCAGTGTTTCCACCAATACGGCGAATACGCAAAAAGCGATCGCCGTGATTGGCGAAAAATATGTTACGACGGCGGTGCAGCGTAAAAACTTTGCGCTGAACGCGCAATATATGCTGGCTTATCCGCATATGATGAATTTGTCGCGCCGTGCCGCAAAATACTATTTCGCCATGTTTAAACTTGATCGTCGTGTTAAATCCCTGTTTATCGCGGTGATTACGCTGCTTTCGCCGCGGCTGGCGATTAATTTGAAAAGGTTTATCTAATGAAATTTTCCGTATTAATGTCTTTATATGTTAAAGAAAATCCGCAATATCTGCTTGAATGTCTTGAAAGTTTAAAAGTACAGAGCCTGCCGGCGGATGAAATCGTTCTGGTGTTTGACGGCCCGCTCACTCCGGCGCTGGAAAGTGCGGTGCAAAATTATCAACAATTTTTGCCGCTGAATATTGTCCGGCTGGCGCAGAACCGCGGTTTGGGTCAGGCGTTAAACGAGGGGCTGCGCCATTGTACGCACGAATGGGTGTTTCGTATGGATACCGATGATATTTGTGATCCGCAGCGATTTGAAAAACAGGCGGCTTTTATTCGGCAACATCCCGACACGGTGATTGTCGGCGGACAAATTGCCGAATTCGGTACCGATATTCAGCATATCGTCAGTTATCGCCGGGTGCCGACCGGTGCGGCGCAGATTGTGGCGTTTACCCGCCGGCGCTGTCCGTTTAATCATATGACGGTGGCGTATAAAAAATCCGCCGTGCAGGCGGCCGGCGGTTATCAGGATTTGCAGGAAGATTATTATTTATGGATTAATCTGGTGGCGCAATATCCGCAGCAGGTGGCGAATCTGGCGGATATTCTGGTGTATGCGCGGGTCGGCAACGGCATGGTCGGTCGCCGCCGCGGTCTGGCACAAGCCCGCTGTGAGTGGCATTTATTTAAACTGAAGCGCCGTTTACATATGCAGGGTACGCTCTCCGGGCTGGGGATTTTCGCCCTGCGCGTGATCCCGCGTTTATTACCGCTTTCGCTGCTGCAAGTAGTGTATCGGTTTTTGCGTAAGTAATTTGTTATTTTTTATCGCCTTGGGCAAACAAGGCGTTGTATTAGTGAGGAAAGTAAAATGCGTCAACCTTCAATCCGCTTGGCCTTCTGCGCCGCGGCGCTGATTCTGGCAGGCTGCGCCGGCAGTCACAATCAGAACGAAAACGGGCATTATGCCCCGATAAAAGCTATCGATAGCGCGGCGGCGTATGATAAACCGCGTACATGGCAGAATTTTGATGATTATGTGCGGTTTTTAAAATCCAAAGCCGCCGGACAGGGCGTGTCCGCGGCGGTACTGAATGAACAGAATAATATCCGTTATATTCAAAAAGCGGTGGATCTCGACTGGCAGCAGGCGGGCAGAGCCAAACGCCGTGATCCGAGTTCGCCGCCGGTGGTGAATCCAAACGGCGTCACCAATTATGTCAACCGCGTGCTGACGACTAATAAAGTGGATATTGCCGAAGAACGTTATTGGGAACAATTGCCGCAACTGGAAGCCGCCAGCCGCCGTTTCGGCGTGCAGAAAGAATATCTGCTGGCGCTGTGGGGCATGGAAAGCAGCTTCGGCTATTATCAGGGCAATTATGACGTCTTATCCGTGCTGGCGACACTGGCTTTTGACGGACGGCGCGAGGCGTTGTTCAGCCGGGAATTTGTAGCGGCGATGAAAATGCTGGAGCGCGACCATATCCGGCGGGATAAAATGCTGGGCTCTTGGGCGGGCGCAATGGGGCAGACGCAGTTTATGCCGAGTTCTTATTTAAGCTATGCGGCGGATGGCGATAATGACGGTGAAAAAGATATCTGGGCTAACCATTATGATGTTTTCGCCTCTATCGCCAATTATCTGCATACCGTCGGTTGGAACGATAAACTGCCTTGGGGCGTGGAGGTGAGCTTAACGCAGTATGTGGATTTAAGTCTGTCCGGCACGGAAAAAGGCAAAGCCCGCTCCTTACGGGATTGGCAGGCGCTCGGCGTGATCCTGAAATCGCCGAGTGCGCAGGAGCAGGAAAAACTGGCCGCATTGGCGCCAGCGCAATTATGGCTGGTGCGTCCGGATCAGGATGTCGGGCGGGCTTTTCTGGTTTCTAATAATTTCCGCACCATTCTGGATTGGAATAAATCCAATTATTTTGCCGTCAGTATCGGTATGTTCGCCGATCGGATCAAACAGCGAATCGGAAATTAAACCGCTGACCGCACGCCTTATCCGCCCGGCGCCGGTTGAGGTAAAATGCGGTGCGTTTTGCCAAAAAATAAGCCTGACCGTTAGCGGTCAGGCTTATTTTATCGGTGAGTGAGTAGACTAAGTGCGGTTATTTTTTAGCCGCTTTTGCCTGTGCCACCCAGTTGTCGAATTCGGCCTGATGGGCTTTAATCCAGCCGTCCACATGACGCTCGATGTCTTTCGTTGAATTCTGTCCCTGGCGCATTGCCATATTCTGCGCGTTAATATCGCTTAACGGCAGTTTCATCAGCGAGAATAATTTTGCCGCGTCCGGATGCTGTTGGGCAAAGGCTTTATTGGCGATAATGTTGATCGTATTCATGGTGAACCCGTAGTCTTTACCGTTCGGCAGTGCGGTATTTTTCGGCGCAGTTTTGCCGGGCGCGGTGTCTTTCGGCACTTCAAGCCAGACTACATCTTTGCCGGGCACCAGCACGCCGCTGACCCAGTACGGCGTCCAGGTGTAATACAGCACCGGTTCGCCGTTTTTATAACGGGCGATGGTATTGGCGATCAGCGCGGAGTAGTTGCCCTGATCGTGTTCAATGGTGTCGCCCAGCTGATAAATATCGAAATGTTCATTAATGGCGCGTTCACAACCCCAGCCCGGGTTACAGCCGGTTAAATTGGCTTTGCCGTCGCCGTCATGGTCGAATAATTTTGCCATTGCCGGATCTTTGAGCTGGCCGATATTGGTAATGCCGTATTTATCCGCGGTTTTTTTATCAATTAAATAGCCGTGTACCGCGTTATTCACATAAACCCCCTGACGATAGAAGGCGTTGTCGCCGCCGGCTTTTTCGTATTTATCATTATGCAGCGGGCTCCAGTTGGTGGCGAGGAAAGTGGCGTCGCCGTTGGCAACCGACGCATAAGCCACATTGTAATCCACTTCTTTCGGTGCGTTAACCTGATAGCCCAACGCTTCCAGACCTTTTGATACCAACACCGTTTGAAAGGTTTCTTCCGCAATGGTGCTTTGAATCGGCTGAATCACCGTGTCGTTCGCCTGCACTGTCGCGGCGCTAAAAACGGAAAAAAGGGTAAGTGCGGTCATTTTTGTTGTGTTATGTAACATGTTTTCTCCTTCATTGATGTTATTCGGTAAGCGAGCCGGTACATTTATGCCGGTTTATCGACGGTTATTGTTTGGTGCGGGTAAACAGGCCGATAATACCGCGCTGATACCAACGCTGGCGCGTGGTGCTTTGCATGTTTTCGCCGACTTTTTGGGTTAAGCGATCCAAAATAATCGCCATTAACACGATGCCTAATCCGCCGGTCGCCGCTTGTCCCATATCCAGACGGCCGATGCCGCGCAGCACCATTTGACCTAAACCGCCGACCGCAATCATGGAGGCGATCACCACCATCGACAGCGACAGCATTAAGGTTTGGTTAATGCCCGCCATAATTGACGGCATGGCTAACGGCAGCTGTACTTTATACAATAACTGTTTGCGGTTTGCGCCGAAGGCGTTTGCCGCTTCAATCAGTGATTCCGGCACTTGACGGATACCTAAAATGGTCAGGCGGATAATCGGTGGCAAGGCAAAGATAATGGTGACGACTACGCCGGGTACATTACCGATCCCGAACAGCATCACGATCGGCACTAAATACACAAATGCCGGCGTGGTTTGCATGGCATCCAGAATCGGTTTGATAATAGCCGAGGCGCGCTGCGAACGCGCCATCCAGATCCCCATCGGCAAGCCGATAAGCAAACAAAAGGAGACCGAAGTCAGCACCAGCGCCAGCGTGATCATCATTTCGTCCCAGGCACCGACGGCGCCGATCACGATCATCGACAGCAATGTCAATAATGCCAGCCGAAAGGTGGAAAGCTGCCATACGATTAAACTCAGCACCAGCAACATGACCGTCGGCGGCAGTAAATTAAATAACGATTGAAATAAGGTTAAGATGGTGTCAATCGGTGCGCTGATAAACAGGAAAAAATCTCTTAAATGCATAACCAGCCAGTTGATTGCGCTTTCCACCCAATGACCGAAAGGAATCAACGTATCGTTAAAAGGGTGGAGCCAGTCGAATTGCGTGCTGTGTTGCGACGCGGTCAGCCAATCGGCGGCGTCCGTTTGCGCCGCGCTTTGCGTCATACTGTCCCAGGCATCTGTATTTGCTGCATTTTCCGTTGTCATTATTCAGTCCTTCTATCTAATGTTTGTAATACTTTCACTTTGGTGATAACCCCATAATAACGTCCGTGTTGGTCAACAATCGGAAGCGGGCAGGGCGCCTGCGCCACATCGCTGATAACATCGCCGATCAAACTGTCCGGCGGCAAGGCGGTGATTTCAATAAAACTGTCCGCCAGTAACTGTTTGTTGCGTTTCGCCTGTTGCAGCGAATCCACCGAAACCATGCCCTGATAGATGCCGCGGCGATCGGATACCACGGCAAAATCACGTTCGTGCTGTTCCAGCAATTTGAGCGCCACATGCGGTTTTTCGTTATCGGTTTTCTGCACGATATCCAGTAAATGCCGTTTGCTGGCGATGTCTTTCACCGTCAGTACGTTGGAAACGTTAACCCCCTGAATGAAGGAACGGATATAATCGTTTGCCGGATTTTGTAAAATCTCATCCGGCTGGCCGACCTGAATCACCTGACCGTTTTGCATAATGGCAATGCGGTTGCCGATGCGCATGGCTTCATCCAAATCATGAGAAATAAACACAATAGTGCGGTCGGAATTTTCCTGTAATCGCAACAGCTCGTCCTGCATTTCGGTGCGGATTAACGGGTCAAGCGCCGAAAAGGCCTCGTCCATTAACAAAATCTCCGGATCATTGGCCAATGCCCGCGCCAGCCCGACCCGTTGCTGCATACCGCCGGAAAGTTCCGACGGATAAGAATCGGCATAGGCTTCCAGTCCGACCCGGCTTAACGCCTCCAGGGCTTTTTGCTGACGCGCTTTGAGCGGAATGCCGGACAATTCCAGACCAAATGCGGTATTTTCCACAATCGTCATATGCGGCATTAGGGCGAAAGACTGGAACACCATGCTGATACGTTTACGCCGAACCTCGCGTAATTCGCTTTCCGACATTTCGGCGATATCGTCGTTGTCGATAAACACATGGCCTTTGCTCGGTTCGATTAAACGATTCAATAAGCGGACTAAGGTTGATTTTCCCGAGCCGGACAATCCCATAATCACGAATATTTCACCGGACATAATTTCCAGTGAGACATTATTTACGGCGACGGTCGATCCCGTATTAGAAAAAACCTCTTCTTTCGATGAGCCTTTTTCTAATAATTTAAATGCGGCGTCTTCATGCTCTCCGAAAATTTTATATAAATTTTTAACGGATAATTTTACTGACATTATAATTATTATCTCCTAAAGTTAAAAAATAAAGATGGTTAAAAAATGTTGAATGGCGCAAGTCAATTTACCTTAACAAAAAAATAACAAGAATGCAAATCGATGTCAGTGATAATATGTGGTTTATGGCGGATTTATCTGCTTAAATTATAATTTTTTCAAAAGGTTAATTATTTTTAATTTTTGCTTAAATATTGTTGCTCGGAAGTGTTTTATAGCGTAAATAAAGAACATGCTGAGTAAGTTGTGAGGGTTTTTATTTTTTTAAATAATATTGTAATTTATGGAAAATTTATTTATAAAATTTATTGCTATAGTGTAAATAATTTATTTGATAATGTAGTTGTAATTATTAATATTCTATTAACTTTGTTCGGAATTATCGCAATAAATAAAACGCGATATTATTCTCCATAAAACAGCAAGAATTTATACCAAAACTTATGAAATAATAACCGCACTTTAGCGTTTTAGCAGTAATAAAACAGGGGCGTATTACGCCCCCGAATGGATTATGTTGCTGTCGGATTATAATTCGATGTTGACCAGGCGGGCAAAACCCTGTGCCGGATCGGTTTCGTAAGCGGCCGCCGCATCCTCAAGGGTTAATCCCAGCGCTGCGGCGACCCCTTTGCCGTAAGCCGGATCGCAGGCGTAGCAGTTACGGATATGGCGGTATTTAATAAACGTATAAGCATCGCCCATGGCCGCGGCGGTATTGTCAAATAGCGCCTGTTGTTGGTCGGCGGTCATCAAACGGAACAGCGCACGCGGCTGCTCGAAATAATCGTCGTTGGTATTGGCATATTCCCAATGGGCGGCATCGCCGTTGATCTTCAACGGCGGCTCGGCATACTGTTTTTGCTCCTGCCATTGGGCGAAACTGTTCGGCTCGTAGTGCGGGCCGCCGCCGTAATTGCCGTCAACCCGCCCCGCACCGTCGCGCAGATTACTGTGTACCGGGCAGCGCGGCGCATTAACCGGAATTTGGTTGAAATTCACCCCCAGACGGTAGCGCTGCGCATCGGCGTAATTAAACAAGCGCGCTTGCAGCATTTTATCCGGCGAGACGCTGATCCCGGGAACCAGATTGCTTGGTGCGAAAGCGGCCTGTTCCACTTCGGCAAAGAAATTTTCCGGATTGCGGTTAAGCTCGAATTCGCCCACTTCAATTAGCGGATAATCTTTTTTCGGCCAGACTTTAGTTAAATCAAACGGATGATAAGGCACTTTTTCCGCCTCGGCTTCCGGCATTACCTGAATAAACAGAGTCCATTTCGGAAAATCGCCGCGTTCAATCGCCTGATATAAATCGTTCTGGCTGCTTTCCCGATCCTTGGCGATGATTGCCGCCGCTTCTTTATTCGTCAGATTTTTAATGCCCTGCTGGGTGCGGAAATGGAATTTGACCCAGTAACGTTCGTTTTCGGCGTTGATAAAACTGTATGTGTGCGAACCGAAGCCGTGCATATGGCGATAACCGTCGGGGATGCCGCGATCGCTCATCACAATCGTGACTTGATGCAGCGCTTCCGGCAGCAGCGTCCAGAAATCCCAGTTATTATTTGCCGAACGCATATTGGTGCGCGGATCGCGTTTGACGGCACGGTTTAAATCCGGAAATTTACGCGGATCGCGCAGGAAAAAGACCGGGGTATTATTTCCCACCATATCCCAGTTGCCTTCTTCGGTATAAAACTTCAGCGCAAAGCCGCGAATATCGCGTTCGGCATCCGCCGCACCGCGTTCGCCGGCAACGGTGGTAAAGCGGGCGAACATTTCCGTCTGTTTACCGATTTGACTGAAAATTTTCGCTTTGGTGTAGCGGGTAATATCGTGCGTTACCGTAAATACGCCGTAAGCACCGGATCCTTTGGCATGCATGCGTCTTTCCGGAATCACTTCGCGCACAAAATTCGCCAGCTTTTCATTCAGCCATAAATCCTGTGCCAGTAACGGGCCACGCTCGCCGGCGGTCAGACTGTTTTGGTTGTCCGCCACCGGCGCACCGTTGTTCATGGTTAAATGTGTGACAGGGCATTTGCTCATAACATACTCCTTTAAGGTAGAGGGATTGAAAGTAATCGTAAATAAAAAAGCACGTTAATCATCATACAGATAAATTTTTAACTATTAAAGTAATAAATTCAATTTGTTATATCTATCAAACAAGACAAAGTAGGATAAAACGGCTGGCGGTAACTTAACAAAGGTGTGTTATAAATGGATGGGTATCGAACGTATCGCCGGGAGGCGGAGGGCATCCCGGCGGAGGAAAAGTGCGGTATTAACGGTGCTATTTTTTGTCTGCGCAATAGCGAATCAGCCCTTCCTGCTGGGTGGTGGCGATAAGACGTCCCTGCCGGTCGAAAATTTCTCCCCGCGCCAGTCCTCGTGCGCCGTAAGCGTTATTGCTTTCCAATGCATAAAGCAGCCAGTCGTTCAGATCGAACGGACGGTGAAACCAAATGGCGTGGTCGATGGTCGCCACTTTCATGCCCGCTTCCAGAAAGCCTTTTTTATGCGGATGAAGTGCGGTCAATAAAGTATGAAAATCGGAGAAATAGGCCAGCAGGCATTGCTGAATTTTCAGATCCGCCGGCACGCTGCCGTTGGCTTTTACCCAAGCGTATTGCTCCGGCGGCAATTTTGTGCCGCTAAACGGATTATTCATATATTTGGTGCGAATATCAAACGGCCGTTCCGCGGTGAATTTATCGCGCACCGCCTCGGGAATGTATTGCGCCAGTTTTTGCATCATCACGCTTTCCTGCAGAAAATCCTGCGGGCCGCCCACCTGCGGCATCGGGCTTTGATGTTCAAAACCGCGTTCTTCAATCTGAAAAGACGCGGTAATATGGCAAATCGGTTGATTATGCTGAATGGCTTTTACCCGCAATGCGGTAAAGTTGCGCCCTTCGCGCAGGGTTTCCACATCATAGATAATCGGGTGCTGACTGTCGCCCGGTGCTAAGAAATAAGCGTGGCAGGAATGCAGAATACGATTGTGCGGCGCAACCTGAATCGCCGCGGACAGCGCCTGTGCGATCACCTGACCGCCGAACAGCTGGCGCAGGCCGAGATCCTGACTTTCGCCGCGGAACAACACATCATCCAGTCTTTCCAGTTTGAGAAGTTGTATCAGATTATTGAGTACTGCCGACATAGTATTTTCCTTTTTATAGATATCCGAGTGAATGTTAAACCCCGCCGGCACCGCGCGGATAAGCCGTGCGGCGGACAGGGCGGCATATTGTTTGAGCATTTAATTGTAATCGGCGGAGAAAGATTTGCAATCATCATCCGCTTATTGCATAATACCAAGCCTTAACCGCCTGTGCGGTTAATTCTATGGAAGCCTTTTCGGTTCCTCGCAATGGTGTCTGGTTTACCCGGTCAGGTTCGGAAGAAAGCAGCCAAAGTCAGAATTTCCGTGTGCCGAGATCAAGCCGGAAAGGTTTCCACCCATTTCAGCGGGGCGGCATGTAAGTCGCCCCGTGTCTTTTCCGATTTTGCGAAAGCGCAATGCCGCCGGGCCTTTCATTCGATTCTTTGCGCCAGCCGGCGGAAGCAGCCGTCGGGTTTATGGATTAATTCCTGATAGCTGCCCTGTTCGATTAAACGGGATTGGTCGATCACGCAAAGTTTATCGAAACGCTCAATAGCGGTCAGCCGATGGGTGACCATCAGCAGCGTTTTGCTTTCGCAATGCCGCAGGATCAATGCCAGCATACGGCGTTCCGTTTCGCGATCCAGACCTTCGGTAGGTTCATCCAGCAGCAGCATAGGGGCGTCGTTTAATAAAATGCGCGCCAGCCCTAAACGGCGTTGTTCACCGCCGGACAGCGGACGCCCGCCGTCGCCCAGCCAAATATCCAGCCCCTGTTCCTGCTGTGCCAGTTTATCCAGACCGACTTGTTCTAAGATCGCCAGCATCCTGTGATCGTCGATTTTCTGTGCGGCGGCCAGTTGCAGATTATTGCGCAGCGTATCGCTGAATACATGCACGCGCTGGGTTAAAAAGCACATTTGCGTACGCAGACTGTGTTCGCTGTAGGCCGCAATCGGTTTGCCGCCAAGTAAAATGTCGCCTTGTTGCGGATCATAATTGCGTACCAGCAGTTGCAGTAAGGTGGATTTGCCGCTGCCGGTTTTGCCTAAAATCGCCACTTTCTGTCCCGCTTCCACCGTTAAATTAATGTTATCCAGCGCCGTATCCGAACGTTGCGGATAGGCGAAACTCAGATGGGTTATCTGAAGGGAAAGTGCGGTGGTTTTTTCGCAGGTTTGCGTGCCGTTAAAGGTGACTAAAGGCGGCTGTTCGGTGATTTCACTGACCCGTTCGGCGGAAGCGATAACCTGTCCGATATGTAAAAACGCCGCGCCGAGCGGCATTAAAATTTCAAACGCCGCCAGCGCGGCGAAGGCAAACAGCGCGATCAGTGCCGCGCGGTACTGACCGCTGCCGAAATCCGCCTCGGCGGCGAACCATAAGGTCGCCGATAAAATCAGCCCGTTGGCGAACAGCAAAAGTGCGGTGGATAATCCGGATAAATTGGCTTCCCGCTGCTGATAATGCTGCCATTGTTGTTCCGTGTGCTGTAATTTCTGTTTTAACGGCTGTTCCGCGTTAAACAGCAGCAATTCCGCCTGCGCCTGGATAAATTCCACAAATTGGGTGCGGTAACGGGCGCGGGCATGGGTCAGTTTACTGCCGAAGCGTCTGCCCAGATGATAAAACACCGTCGGCACGCACAGGAGCAGCAAAAACAGGCTGATGCCGATAAACAGCGCCAGCGTCACATTAAACAGGCTCAGGGCGATGGTGAGCAATACAATCACGGTCAGCGCGCTCACAAACGGGGCGAGCAGCCGCAGATAAAGACTGTCCAACGTATCCACATCCGCCACCAGACGATTTAATAAGTCGCTGTTGCGATAACGGTTTAATACCGCGGGGCTGAGCGGAATGATTTTGCGAAAGACCTGCACCCGCAATGTCGCCAACACCCGGAAAGTGGCATCGTGAGTGACGATTTTTTCAAAATAACGGGTGACGGTGCGGCCGATCGCCAGTCCGCGCACGCTGGCGGAGGGATAAAAATAGTTAAACAGCGTCCCCACACCGGCAATCGCCGTAGCGGCCAGAAACCAGCCCGAAACGGTTAACAGCCCGATACTGGCGGCAAGTCCGCCCAGCATCAGCAGCAAGCCCAGCAATAATACCCAGCGGGCATGTTTGAATAATGATAAAAAAGGAAGTAAGGCGCGCATTAGTTGATGTCCTGTTTACGTTGAGCCAGTAACTCGGCAAAAAAGCCCTGTTCCTGCAATTGGTCAAAATGCCCTTGCTGGACGATTTGTCCTTGCCGCATTACCAGAATATGATTGCACTGTTTCAGATCTTCGATTCGATGGGTGATCATCAGTGTGGTCTGCTCGCGACTGATATGTTGTAGCGCCTGCAACACCCGGTTTTCCGATTGCGCATCCAGACTGGCGGTCGGCTCATCCAACAGCAGCAGATGCCCCTGCCGCAGCAGCGCGCGCGCAATGGCCAGACGCTGTGCCTGTCCGACGGAAAGCCCGCTGCCGTTTTCTTTTATTTCGGCATCCAGCCCCAGCTTATCGGTAAATTCTGTTGCGCTGGCGCGGCTTAACGCCTGTTCGATGCGCTGCGGGTCGGCCTCTATGCCGCCGAGCAGCAGGTTTTCTCTGATGGTGCCCTGCAACAGCAGCGGATTTTGCCCTACCCAGGCAATCGCGCGGCGCCATTTGAGCAGATCCGTTTGATTAAGTTCGACGCCGTTGATTTTCAGGCTGCCCCGATAAGGCAGAAAACCTAACAGGACATTCATCAGCGAAGTTTTGCCGGCGCCACTTTGACCGACCAGCGCAGTGTGGCTGCGCGGTGCCAAAGTAAAATTGAGCGGTTGGGTCAGCGCCTCGCCCTGCGGCGACAGTACGACTAAATTTTGTGCCGCAATTTCGACCGCACTTTGCAGATGAAGCGGCTGTTGTGCGGCGGATTGGGCGGTCAGATAATCCTGTTGCAGGAAATCGACGATCGCATCGGCGGCGCCGATAGCGGCCGCACGATCATGATAATACGTACCGAGATCGCGCAGCGGCTGATAAAATTCCGGCGCCAGCGTTAAGCAGAAGAAGCCGATAAATAAAGTTATCGGCGTGCCGTAGCTGCCGAAGTCAAGTTCGCCCAAATAACTGAAACCGAAATATACCGCCATCAGGGCAATCGAAATCGAGGTGAAAAATTCCAGGACGGCGGAAGATAAAAATGCCATTTTCAGTACTTCCATGGTGGTGATGCGGAAATCATCGGCATTGTCTTCAATATGGCGGGTCTGTTCTTGCGTGCGGTTGAACAGGCGCAGGGTTTCCAGTCCGCGCAGGCGATCAAGAAACTGACCGCTCAGGCGGGCAAGGGTCGCCATATTTTTCTGGCTGCTGTCGGCGGCGGCAAGCCCGACCAGAATCATAAACAGCGGAATCAGCGGCGCGGTGAGCAGCAAAATGGCTCCCGCCGCCCAGTTTAACGGAAATACCGCAAGCAAAATAACCAGCGGCACAATGCCGGCCAGCGCCTGCTGCGGCAGATAGCGGGCATAAAAATTGTGCAGGTTTTCCACCTGTTCCAGCATGATGGTCGCCCAGCTGCCCGCCGGTTTATGATTGATGGTCGCCGGCCCCACCTGATGAATTTTATCCAGAATCCGTTGGCGGATAATATTGCGTAATTGCCGACCGCACTTAAAGCCGATTTTTTCGCGCAGCCATAAAATCAGCGCCCGCAAGGCAAAGCCTGCGATCAAACCGAAAAAATAAGGCGCCAGCTCGCTGCGCGCGGTGTGCAGAATAATCAGATGGTGCAGAATGTTGGCTAAAAAGTAGGTTTGCGCCACTAAAATTACGGAAGAAAGGCTTGCCAGCAGAATATTGAGGGTCAGTAATTTTCTGATGGGCTGCTGCTGAGCGCGCAGCCATTGCTGCAATTGTTTTTGGCGGATTTTGTCCATAACGTTTTGTTTCTTTTCTTTATGCAGTCCGGATAGTCATCCGTTATTTTGTCGCTTTAATGCGCCACGTCTTTTTCGCTTGGTGGAAGTAAAATCAGCCCCAAAAGACATTCGATTTAACCGCTGATTTTATCCGCGCTTTGCCGGATAAAACGCCGGCAGGTTATTCACAGCTTAGCGCCGCTATCATCGGTAGCAAAATCGGCTCACGCTCGGGCCGGTGACGCGGGGGAAACAGGCTGGAGCGTGAGTAAAGTGCGGTGTGTTTTCGGCTGATTTATGCCTGCGCATCAAGAAAACGCTCGGCATCCAGTGCCGCCATACATCCTGTGCCGGCGGAAGTGATCGCCTGACGGTAATTGTGATCCATCACATCGCCAGCGGCGAACACGCCTGCCACCGAGGTGGCGGTGGCGTTGCCGTCCAGACCGGATTTCACCACAATATAACCGTTGTTCAGCTCAAGTTGATCGGCGAAAATCTCCGTGTTCGGCGCATGCCCGATGGCAATAAAGACGCCGTCCAGTTTGACTTCTTCAAGCGCGCCGGATTGGGTATCTTTCAGACGTACGCCGGTCACGCCCATGTCATCGCCCAACACTTCCTCTAAAGTGCGGTCGGTATGCAGCACGATTTTGCCTTCTTCGACTTTCTTATATAACCGATCGATCAGAATTTTTTCTGCGCGGAAACTGTCACGGCGGTGGATCAGATGCACTTCGGCGGCGATATTGGCCAGATACAGCGCTTCTTCCACCGCGGTATTGCCGCCGCCGACAACGGCGACCGGTTTGTTGCGGTAGAAAAAGCCGTCACAGGTGGCGCAAGCCGAAACGCCGCGACCTTTATAGGCTTCTTCGGAAGGCAGACCGAGATAGCGGGCGGAGGCGCCGGTGGCGATGATTAACGCATCGCAGCTGAAAGTCTGCGCATCACCGTAAAGTTTAAACGGACGGGATGATAAATCCACCCGACCGATATGATCAAAGACGATTTCGGTATCGAATTTTTCTGCGTGCTGCAACATACGCTGCATTAATGCCGGGCCGGTGGTATCGCCGAAATCGCCCGGCCAGTTTTCAATTTCGCTGGTGGTGGTTAATTGTCCGCCCTGTTGCAGGCCGGTTACCAGCACCGGTTTTAAATTGGCGCGGGCGGCATAAATCGCCGCCGTATAACCGGCAGGGCCGGAACCTAAAATAAGCAGTTTACTGTGTTTAATCTCTGACATAAAAAATCCTTTTGTTAAAAATAACCGATGAAATTGTGTCTTAATATGGTGTCCATTATAAGGATTTCAATCAATGAATTCATTAATAGAGCAGCGAATACAGCAATCGGCGATATTTATTGGTGACCGGATCATTGTTGCCGATTGCCGCCAGAATGGAAAGAAACTGTTGCTTGACTTCGCCATTTTGTGCGTTCAGATCCTGTTTCAGAATATCGAACAGCAGCGTCAGCGCCTCTTCGTTGCGGTTTGCCTGATGCAGTTGCACTGCCAGTTTGAGAGCGATTTCGGCACTCGGATTTTGTTTGAACTCGGCTTGTAATTGCTGAATTTCAGGCGTGTCCGCCGCTTTGATAAGCAAATCGATTTGCGCCTGTAAGCCTTGCCAGCGACTGTCCCGATCCTGTAGCGGAATGCCGTTTAAAATTTCCTGCGCCGGTTCGGTGCGTTTAATGGCGATGTAGGTTTCCGCATACAGCAGCGCAATATCGCTGTTTTTGCGCTCGGATAACTCCCAGGCGTCTTTTAATAACGGCAGCGCCGCGTCGTAGTCTTGCACTTGTAGAAAATCCAGCGCCTGATTGAATTTGATTTCCTCTTCTTTCGGCAAAATCACGCTCAAACGCTGTTGCAATGTGGCTTCGTCCAACGGCCCCTGAAAGGCGTCCAGCGCCTGCCCGTCTTTAAACAGGTAAGTGGTCGGCAGCGCCTGAATGCCAAATTGCGCGGCGATCATTTGTTCCGTTTCACAGTTGATTTTACCCAGCGTAAACTGCCCCTGATGTTTCTCCGCATAGCGTTCCAGCAATGCGGAAAATTCCACCGATTGCGCATGGCTTGGCGCGTAAAACACCAATACCAGCGGGGTTTGCTGGGCAAGTTGCAGCGTATCGGTGAGATTTTGTTCGTTAATGTCAATAAGATAAGGCGTCATATTCAATCCTGTCCGGTTGAGAAAATTGACAGGATTGTAACAAAAGTGCGGTGTTTTTTGAAAACTTTTCTCAATCGCACCGCACTTTTCGATGCGCAATTAGAGCAGCACGCTGCCGATTACGGAAAGCGCGAAACCGACAAGTCCGATCAGCGTTTCCTGTACCGTCCAGGTTTTCAGCGTGGTTTTGGTATCCATTTCAAGGAAACGGCTGACCAGCCAGAAACCGCTGTCATTGACATGGGATAACACCGTTGCGCCGGAGGCAATGGCGATCACGATAAAGCACAGATCGAACTGACTGAGACCGGTGGTCGCCGCCACGGTCGGTGCAATCAGCGCCGAGGTAGTGGTCAGCGCGACGGTAGCCGAACCCTGCGCCACCCGCAGCGCCGCGGAAATAATGAAGGCGGCGACGATCACCGGCATACCGGTATCGGACAGCATGGCGGCCAGTACATCGCCGATACCGCTGGCGCGCAGCACGCCGCCGAACATTCCGCCGGCACCGGTGACCAGCACGATGGAGCAAATCGGGCCGAGGGCATTATCGCAGATTTTTTCGATTTGCTCGCCGGTGCGCTGGTCTTTCAGCAGAATAATGGCGACGATCAGGGTAATCAGCAACGCAACCGGCGTTTTGCCCAGTAAGCGCAGGCTTTCCACCCAAAGCTGCGAACCGTCGATGACGTTCGTCACCGACAAGGTGTTTAAGCCGGTATCAAATAAAATCAGGATCAACGGCAGCAATAAAACCGCCAACACTTTTTTAAAACTCGGCGGATTTAACACCGCAGTTTCATTAATTGCCGAGGCGTTCAGGAACGATTTCGGCAACGGCAGCATGATCTTTTGTCCCAGATATTTGCCGAACAGATAACAGGAAAGATACCAGGTTGGAATGGCGCACAGAAATCCTACGATCACCAATAATCCCATATTGGCGCCCAATAAATCGCCGGAAACCACCGGGCCGGGATGCGGCGGCACGAACGCGTGCATTACGGCAAAGGCACCGGCCGCCGGAAAGGCGTAACGCAAAACGGAACCGCCGAAGCGTTTGGCCACACTGAAGATGATCGGCAGCATCACCACCAGACCGGCATCAAAGAAAATCGGGAAGCCGAACAGTAACGAGGCCACCCCTAAGGCCAGCGGCGCTTTTTTCTCGCCGAATTTATTGATGAGCGTATCGGCCAGCACTTTCGCGCCGCCGGTGATTTCAAGCAGGCGGCCGATCATAGCGCCCAGCCCCACTAATAACGCCACCGACGCCAGCGTGCCGCCGAAACCGTTCAGCAGGGTCGGCAGAATTTTATCAATGGGAATGCCGGTGGCAAGTGCGGTCAGTAAACTGACGATAAACAGCGCCACAAAGGCATGCACTTTAAATTTCATAATCAGCAGGAGCAACAGCAAAACCGATGCGATCATGATGAAAATCAACATAGTAAATTCCTCTTTAAAATAATCTTAAACTGCTGCCAGCATGCCGCCATCGACGAACAGCAACTGACCGTTAACGAAATCTGAGGCGGCGGATGAGAAAAATACCGCCGCGCCCACCAGTTCTTGCGGATCGCCCCAACGTGCCGCCGGTGTGCGCTGACATAACCATGCGGTAAACGCCTTGTCTTCCACCAAAGGGCGGGTAAGTTCGGTGTTGAAATAGCCCGGCGCAATTCCGTTGACCTGAATATTGTAGCGGGCAAGTTCCACGCACATACCGCGGGTCAGCATTTTCACCGCGCCTTTGGAGGCCGCATAAGGGGTGATGGTATCGCGCCCCAGTTCGCTTTGCATGGAGCCGATATTGATGATCTTGCCTTGCCGGCGTTGCACCATATAGCGGGCGACGGTCTGAGACACCATAAACACCGCTTTTTGGTTCACTTTAATGATCTCGTCAAACTCCGCTTCCGGAAAATCGCAGAACGGATGACGGCGTTGAATGCCGGCATTGTTGATCAGCACATCAAGCGGGCCGATACGCCGTTCAATCTCATCAATTGCCTGCCGAACCGCCGCCGTATCGGTCACATCAAAGGCCACCGCATGGGCAGTGAGCCCTTGTGCGCGCAGTTTTTCCGCCGCCTGCTCGGCTTTATCCTGCGCCGTGCCGTTAATGATCACCTCGGCACCGTAACGGGCGAGCCCCTGTGCCAGAATATTGCCGATCCCTCTGCTGGAACCGGTAATTAAAATACGTTTGCCCTGTAATGAAAAAAGGTTGTTCATCCTGTTCTCTCCCTTATGCAAAAGTCAGCTGAACTTTTGCGATGGCGTTTTTATTTCCCGCACTTTCAAGCGCTTGCTGCAATTCGGTAAACGGGAAGGTTTTTGATAATAAAGGCAGGGGATTGATTTTGCCCTCACTTAACCACTGTACGGCGGTATTGAATTCTTCGACAAAACGGAAAGTGCCTGTCCAGCTGATTTCTTTAGCGATAAGCTGCATCAGAGGAAAATCGGCGATCGCACCGCCCATACCGATCTGCACGATGGTACCGCGCGCTTTGGTGACATCCAGACAACGCAGGATTGAAGTGGGATGCCCCGAAGCCTCAAAAGACACATCAAAGGCGCCTTTATGCTGCCGGTATTGGCTGAAATCATCCTGTGCGTTAAGTGTTTTATCCGCCCCCATCTGCTCGGCCAGCGCCAGACAACGCGCGCTGATATCGGCACAGACGATTTCTTTGGCACCCAATACCTTAACGGCGGCGACGGTCAGGCAGCCGATCGGGCCGACCCCGGAAATAAAGACACGTTTACCCTGTAAATGGCCTGCACGTTTGGCCGCATGGATTGCCACCGCCAAGGGTTCGGCAAATGTCATGACTTCATCCGGCGCGTGGGCGGCATAGGGAATACATTGCGCATTATCAACCACTTTAAAACGGGTGAATCCGCCGTCGATATGGGGATCATACATAGCGCTGCCGAAAAAACGCATGGTTTCGCACTGATTGGTTTCACCGGATAAACAATATTTGCACCGGCCGCAGGGCTTACTCGGATTAATGGCCACCTTTTGACCTTCATAGAGATTCGGCGCGCTGGTTTTAATCACTTTGCCGATCACCTCATGGCCCAATATCATCGGGTGTTTTAGCGCAAAATTGCCCACTTTTCCATGCTGGTAGTAATGTAAATCGGAACCGCAGATCCCGCCGCGAGTAATTTGTACCAGCGTTTGCTGATCGTTCGGATCATAGGCCAGCGGCTGTTTGATGATGGCCACCTGCTTTGGCCCTTTTACCACACAGGAAAGCGTTTCTCTATCCATTTTCTGCCTCCGTCTTTATTGGGTTACTGGTAACATAAATTCTTCGAACGGTTTCGTAAAGCGAAATTTGCGTTCATTGGCGTAAATTGTGATGAAGTTCAAATTTTTTGTCGGTAACGTGATTCAGTATAACGCGCCGTTGTTTATTTTTTGTGAGGTAAATCACAAAATTTGATGTTACTGGTAACTTTAGGGCGGATTTTTGTTATTGTAGCCCCAGGAAAGATGAGGGCGTCAGGCTAAGGAGTTTTGTGATGCTGAATACAAAAGGGAAAAGTTTTATTCTGATGGGGGTTTCCAGCACCGGAAAAACGACGGTGGGCACGGAGGTCGCCCATCGTTTGGGGATTAAATTAATCGACGGCGATGATTTGCATCCGCGGGCGAATATTATCAAAATGGGGCAGGGGCAGCCGCTCAACGATGAGGATCGGGCGCCGTGGCTGGAACGGATTCGTGATGCGGCGTTCAGTCTCGAGCATAAAAGCGAAGTCGGCATTATCGTCTGTTCCGCACTGAAACGAAAATACCGGGATATGATTCGTGAGGGCAACGAAAGCGTGAAATTTTTATTCCTGCACGGATCTTTTGAATTAATCCTTGCGCGCATGCGGCAGCGCAAAGGCCATTATATGAAAACGGAAATGCTGAAAAGCCAGTTCGATACGCTGGAAGTGCCTCAGGCGGATGAAACCGATGTGATTCCGATTGATATCGACGGCGCTTTTGAAACGGTCGTGCAACGTTGTATCGCGGCATTAACGCCGTTTTTATAATCGTTTCGCGCAGATGCCCGGCATCATAAAGTGCGGTATTTTTTGCGCATTTTTTATTTTCAAACAGCCGGCTGAGAAGTTGAACAGGGGATAAAGTGCGGTATTTTTTGGCGTATTTTTTATCGATTCTATCGGGCGGCGAGGTGTGCCGCTTTTGACCGGCGGCATTGAGGATAACATCAAGGTTTCTTCGCGGAAAGGCGTGCCGGCGCGTTTTCTTTGCTACAAAAACGCCCCTGAAACTGATAAAATTCCGCCTGATTTTTTGACAACGAATTCAGGAATAACAGTGGCATTAATTAGTTTAACCGAGGGTTATCTGGCTTTCGGCGATCAGCCCGTATTGGATCAGGCTGAACTGCATATCGAAAGCGGCGAGCGAGTGTGTCTGGTGGGGCGTAACGGCGCGGGCAAATCCACCTTAATGAAAATTCTGGCCGGCGACATTATGCTGGACGATGGCCGTCTGCAACTTGAGCGGGAGCTGGTGGTTTCCCGTCTGGAGCAGGATCCGCCGCGGCATGCGCAGGGCAATGTGTTTGATTATGTGGCTGAGGGCATCGGTCATCTGGCGGATTTATTAAAACAATATCATCAGCTTTCCCGCCGGCTGGAAAAAGACGGCAGTGAACAAACGCTGAATCAGTTGGCGCGCATTCAAACGGAGCTGGAACATACCGACGGCTGGCGGTTTGAAAATAAAATCAACGACGTGCTGGCCAGACTGACGCTGAATGCGGAAACGCAGTTAGCCGATTTATCCGGCGGTTGGCTGCGCAAAGCGGCGCTGGCCAGAGCGCTGGTGTGCGAGCCGGATGTATTGCTGCTGGACGAACCCACCAACCACTTGGATGTGGACACCATTGAGTGGCTGGAAGAATTCCTGTTAGGCTTTGCCGGCAGTATCGTATTTATTTCACATGACCGTTCCTTTATCCGCAAAATGGCGACCCGGATTGTGGATTTGGATCGCGGCAAACTGGTGTCTTATCCGGGCGATTATGATCGCTATCTGACGACAAAAGAAGAAAACCTGCGCGTGGAAGCGCTGCAAAACGAGTTGTTCGATAAAAAACTGGCGCAGGAAGAAATCTGGATTCGCCAAGGCATCAAAGCGCGCCGTACCCGTAACGAAGGGCGTGTGCGGGCGTTAAAAGCGTTGCGTGAGGAACGCCGTCAGCGCCGCGATGTGCTGGGCAGTGCGAAATTACAGCTGGATAACTCAAGCCGTTCCGGCAAAATCGTGTTTGAGCTGGACGACGTCAGCTATGAAATTGGCGGGAAAACCTTGCTAAGCCATTTCAGCACGACCATTTTACGCGGCGATAAAATCGCCTTGGTCGGGCCGAACGGCTGCGGAAAAACCACCTTGATTAAATTGCTGCTCGGAGACATTCAGCCGACTTCCGGCGCGATTCGCCGCGGCACCAAACTGGAGATTGCTTATTTCGACCAATACCGCGCCGAGCTGGATCCGGAAAAAAGCGTGATGGACAATGTGGCGGACGGTAAGCAGGATATTGAAGTCAACGGCGTGAAACGGCATGTATTGGGCTATTTGCAGGATTTTCTGTTTCCGCCGAAGCGAGCCATGACGCCGGTTAAAGCCTTATCCGGCGGCGAACGCAACCGTCTGCTGCTGGCAAAACTGTTGCTTAAGCCGAATAATCTGCTGATTTTAGACGAACCGACCAATGATCTGGATGTGGAAACCCTGGAATTACTGGAAGATATTCTGACCGATTATCAGGGCACGTTGTTGATCGTCAGCCATGATCGTCAGTTTATCGATAACACCGCGACGGAATGTTATCTGTTTGAAGGCGACGGCGTACTGAATAAATATATCGGCGGTTTTCATGATGCCAAACAGCAGCAGGCCAATTATTTTGCGGCCAAAGCCGCTGCGCAGGCGCCGAAAACCGTTGCCGACAGTGAGAAAAGTGCGGTGCAAAATAAAGCGGTTTCCGCCGCCGCGCCGAAAAATCGCTCGCCGAAATTATCCTACAAGGAGCAGCGCGAGCTGGAACAGCTGCCGCAGTTGCTGGAAGCATTAGAACAAAACATCAGCGCATTGCAAGCGGAAATCGGCAGCGCCGAGTTTTTCCAGCAGGATCATGCATACACTTCGGCAAAACTGCAGGCACTTGCCGACGCCGAACAGGGGCTGGAAGAGGCGTTTGTGCGCTGGGAGGCGCTGGAAGAAAAAGCCAATGCGGCAAAAAGCTGATAAGCAGGCAGTGTTTTGACGGTGGAAAGTGCGGTGAAAATTCAGTGTTTTTTTACCGCACTTTTTTACCGCACTTTTTTCGCCGGGCAGGTTATTTCTGCGCGCATACCGCGATAAAGTTTAATGGTTTGCGCGGATCATTAAATACCTTAAACATTTTTTTAAAGGTGGCGCGGTTTTCCGTTTTCAGCGCATTTTTAATGATTTTCAGACTGCCGAGAAGGCCCTCGTCATACAGCATGCCGCGCGGCGACAGCAGCGTCATTTCACCGTTGAAGGTGTCGATATTGCGAAAACCGCCGTCGGCAAATACCTTTATCCAGTCCGTTTTGCTCAGCGGCGTGACGCTGATATTAATCGCTTCCCGCAGTTGCTGCAAAACGGCTTCGCGGTTTGTGCCGGTCAGCATCACATCGTGGGTCAGCAAAAAACCGCCCGGTTTTAACACCCGATAATATTCGCCCACCGCCTTGATTTTTGCCGGCAGCGGCAGCATGGTCAGCATCGCTTCATTGATGACGATATCAAAGCTCGCATCGTCAAAGGGCAATGACAGCGCATTGGCGCGCTGTACATGAATCAGATCCTGCAATCCTTGTGCGGCGATATGGGTTTCGGCTTTGCGCAGCGCCGCTTCATCCAGATCCACCCCTTCAATATGGCAGCCGAAGCGTTTCGCCAGCCCGATGGCGGTTGTGCCCATATTGCAGGCCACTTCCAGCACCTGTTTATCGCGGCTGAAATCGCCGTTGCCAATCAGCCACTCCGTTGCTTTTCGGCCGCCCGGACGCAAACGCGTTTTACCTAAACGGGCAAGAAAATTGTGGCCGACTTCCTCTTTTTTCATGTGATTTCGTCCTCCGGATAAAAATGGTTGACTAAATATATCAGATTTAAAATAAATATGGTAATGATATTCAGTCTTATTTACGGGAGGGGACGAAAACGGGGAACGAGCGGTTGCCGGTGCGCAACCGCCCAGCTTGGGTTACACTAAATTACTAATAAAAATCAATAAGATAATTAATGGCACAACAAATTTCACATAATTAAACCAGAGGGTCGTGAAAATGGAATCCGGTGTGGAAGAAAGCTCTTTTCTGGCATCTTCTTTCAGCACGAAACCCACAAAAACGGCGCAACCCAAAGCGGTGAGCAAAAACAGAATATTGCCGCTGACATAATCAAAGGCATCAAAAATATTTTTACCGAAGAAAGTGACGTTTTGCAGCAGATTATTACTTAAAATCGACGGAATATTGCCGAACAGGAAAATGCCGCCCAGCGTCAGTGCGATGGCCTTGCTGCGGCGCATTCTGAGTTTTTCCTGCAATGCGGTGATAATCACTTCATAAATGGTAATGGAGGTGGTTAGGGCGGCAATCAGCAATAAGCTGAAGAAAATCACGGCGAAAAAGCGCCCCGCCCATAAATGGGAAAAGACGATCGGCAGACTCTGAAAAACCAGCGTGGGGCCGGCATTCGGTTCGATGCCGAAGCTGAACAGGGAAGGAAAAATCATAAAGCCGGCAAGCACGGCGATAATTGTGTTGGTGAAACCGGTGATGACGGCGGTCTGAATCAGATTTTCCTGCTTACTGAGATAGCTGGACAGGGTAACGATCACGCCGAATCCCAAACTTAACGCAAAGAAAACCTGTCCCAGCACCATAATGAACAGCTGCGGTGTGATTTTGGAAAAATCCGGTTTTAAATAATAAATAATGCCTTCCATCGCGCCCGGTAACGTAATGTTACGGATAACCATACCGAGTAAAAAGACAAACAGCAGCGGCATCAGATATTTGACCGAGCGTTCGATGCCGCCGATAATGCCTTTGGCCAGAATGATGTAATTGACCGCCACAAAAAGAAAGGTGTAAAGCGTAATGGCCAGCGGGCTGTCGGTAATATGCCGATCATAAAAATTTTGCGCGATTTCTTTACTGATGGTGTGCGAAATATCGAGATTGCCGCTGATCAGATTGACGATATAGCTGATTACCCAGCCGCCGAGCACCATGTAATAGGCCATAATACCGAACGCGCCGAGCAGTCCCATATAGCCGATGATTTTCCAGCCTTTGGCAATGGGTTTGCTTGCCAGTCTGTCGCCGAAGGCGTCGATGGAATTCACCCGCAGACGGCGACCGATAACGTTTTCCACCAGAATCATCGGAATACCGATAACCAGCATCGCAATGCAAAACAGCAAGACATAAGCGCCGCCGCCGTTTTCTCCCACCAGATAGGGAAACCGCCAGGTTGCGCCGAAGCCGACGGTCGCCCCGGCAACCGTCATTACATAAGTCAGCCGGCTGGACCAGGTTTGTCTTTCAGTTGTTTTTGTTGTCATAATATTGCCTTAATGGGTTGATAATCATGCCGTTTATGGCGCAGTCGGTCGATTAAATATCGGTTTTGTCTTTATATTCGCACAGATCTTCGATAATGCAGGAGGCGCAACGCGGTTTTCTGGCGATGCAGGTATAGCGGCCGTGCAGAATCAGCCAGTGGTGGACATCCAGTTTAAATTCGTCGGGCACCACTTTCAGTAGTTTCTTTTCCACTTCAAGTACGTTTTTACCCGGCGCGAAGCCGGTGCGGTTAGCGACGCGGAAAATATGGGTATCCACCGCAATGGTCGGATGACCGAAAGCCGTATTTAACACCACGTTGGCCGTTTTGCGTCCGACGCCGGCCAGCGCTTCCAGCGCTTCACGGTTTTCCGGCACTTCGCCGTGATGTTTATCGATTAAATCTCGGCAGGTTTTGATGATATTTTCCGCCTTGCTGTTATACAGCCCGATCGTTTTGATATAGTCTTTTAATTTCTCCACGCCGAGATCCAAAATGGCCTGCGGCGTGTTGGCGACCGGAAATAATTTGGCGGTGGCTTTGTTGACGCCTTTATCGGTGGCCTGCGCCGACAGAATCACGGCAATCAGCAGCTCGAAAGGCGAGTGATAGCTAAGCTCGGTTGTGGGTTTTGGGGTATGATCCCGTAAACGGGTCAGAATTTCGATGCGTTGTTGTTTATTCATCTGTGCAATTATTTGGTGTTATGATCAATCATGTTTTTTATTGCCAGCATCAGGCCTAAGCCGATAAAGGCGCCGGGCGGCAGAATCGCCAGCAAAAAGCTGCTGTCGGCGTGGAACAGTTCCACATGCAGAACGCTCGCCCAGCTGCCCAACAGATTTTCGATGCCGTCGAACCATTTGCCGGTGCCGATAATTTCCCGCAGGCTGCCGAGTACGAATAAACTCAGGCTCATGCCTAATCCCATGGAAAAACCGTCAAACAGAGAATACAGGATGCCGTTTTTGGAAGCAAACGCCTCTGCGCGCCCGATCACGATGCAATTGGTGACGATCAGCGGAATAAAAATTCCCAGCGCCTGATACAGCGTATAAGTATAAGCGTTCATCATCAGCTGCACCATCGTCACCGTGGTGGCGATAATCATCACATAAATCGGAATACGGATTTGATTGGGAATATGTTGGCGGAACAGCGCGATGACCGTATTGGTACACATCAGCACCAGCATGGTGGCCAGCCCCAGCCCCAGCGCGTTGGTTGCGGTATTGGAGACCGCCAGCAGCGGGCAAAGCCCGAGCAGCTGCACCAGCGTGGAGTTATTTTTCCAGATGCCCTGAATAAAAATGTCCCGCCAAACGGAACGGTTTTGCACCGCACTTTTCGGTGCGTCAAGTGCGGTGGTTTTTGGCGTGGTTTCTGTCATCTTGTTATCCTCGCGTATTTTGTGGTTGCATCGAATCCAGCAACGAAAGCGATGCCCGTTTCACCTGATTGACTACCGCGCGCGGCGTAATGGTGGCGCCGGAGAACTGATCGAATTTACCGCCGTCTTTTTTCACCGCCCAGTCTTTCTGGTTGTCGCGGGAAATGTGCCGGTGAGCAAAGGCGAGGATCCAGTTCGACACGCGGGTTTCGATTTTATCGCCCAGCCCCGGGGTTTCTTTGTGTTCGATCACGCGCACGCCGAGAATTTCACCCTGCACGGTCATGCCCACCAACAGGCGGATATTGCCCGAATAACCGTCCGGCGCAGTGGTTTCAAAGGCGTATGCGACGGTTTTCCCGTTTTTCTCGGCCTGGCACAGCTTATCGATATACGCGATGCTGCCGTTGATCGGTTGGCAGCTGGCGGCCAAATCATGGTCAAAATCGTTTTGCGGAATCACCTGCTGGAGCAATTTACGCTGCTGCTCTGCGACGGCATGATCGATTTTATCTTTGGTTAAAAAATAAACTCCGCTGGAAAGTGCGGTACAAATCAGCGCGATAAATCCCAGCAGCAAACCGTAACGGATACTGACTTTTACAAGCTGCATTATTGCCCCCTTTTCGCCGAATGACCGGCCACGCGCGGTCGGGTATAGTGATCGATCAGCGGCACGCAGATATTGGCCAGCAAAATCGCGAATGCCACGCCGTCGGGGTAGTTACCGTAAAAACGGATCACACACACCAGACAACCCGCCAGCGCGCCGAAAACCAGTTTGCCTTTCGGCGTAATGGAGGCGGTGACCGGGTCGGTGGCGATAAAAAACGCCCCGAACATCGTCGCACCGCTGACCCACTGCCAGAGCGGGTTGGTACCGAACGGCGCAAACCAGTGGAACAGGCTGAAAATAAAGATGGTGCTTAAAAACGCCAGCGGAATGTGCCAGTGAATAATCTTTTTCCAGATCAGGAAAAGACCGCCCGCCAGAAAACATAAATTCACCTGTGTCCAGCCGATGCCTTCGGGCAGACTTTCGCCGCCCAACGGTAAAATGCGCTCGAAAATCGGCGACCATCCCACCTGCGCAAAACTGTCCGCGCCGTGTTTGGCGGCGGTTTTCAGGCTATCCAGCGGCGTGGCCTGCGTGATGCCGTCAATCGCGGCGGTTAATTGATGCAGGCTGAAACCGTCGGTGCTGAAACCGGTGAAAATCAACGAATAGGCATCGGCAAAAGTCGGCGGTTCGTTCAGCAATTGAACCGGCGGCAGCCAGGTCGTCATTTGCAGCGGGAAAGACACCAGCAACACCACATAACCGACCATGGCGGGATTAAATAAATTCTGCCCCAGACCGCCGTAAACATGTTTGCCGACAATCACCGCGCAGCCGACGCCGAGCAGAATTATCCAGTAAGGCGCGTAGGGCGGAATCGCCATCGCCAGAATAAGTGCGGTCAGAATAACGCTGAAATCACCGATATAAAAAAACGCGGGTTTGCGGCGTAACAGCGTAACGCCGAATTCAAGCAGTAAGCCGAACACGATAGCAAGTGCGGCTTGAATCAGCACGCCGAAACCAAAGTAATAGAGTTGTGCGCCCAGTGCCGGCAGCATGGCGACGATAACCCACAACATGATCCGGGCGGTGAGCTTGCCCGAATGGGTATGCGGTGAACTGATCATTTTAAACATATCTTTATCTCTTAATTGTGATTTTGTTGCTGCGCCGCTTTTTTGGCTTTGGCGCGCGCAATGGCGGCGGCGATAGCGGCTTTTTTATCGTCAAGTGCGGTGGAATTTTCAGTAGTTTTTTCGACCGCACTATTATGTTCGGTGCGTTTTTCTACCGCACTTTTTCCCGCTGCGCCGTCGGTTACCGGCTGTACGGTTGATTGCGGCGGCACTGTTTCAGCCGGCGGTGTCGCGTCGGCATGATTGGCGGCGTTATCATTTTGCGCCGCTTTTTTGGCTTTGGCGCGTGCAATGGCCGCGGCGATAGCGGCTTTTTTATCGTCAAGTGCGGTGGGATTTTCGCCGGTTTTTTCGACCGCACCGTTATGTTCAGTGTGTTTTTCCGGCGCACTTTTTCCTGCTGTGCCGTCGGTTGCCGGCTGTGTGCGTGACTGCGGCGGCATCGTTTCAGCCGGCGGTGTCGCGTCGGCACGATTGGCGGCATTATCGTTTTGCTGCGCTGCTTTTTTGGCTTTGGCGCGCGCAATGGCGGCGGCGATAGCGGCTTTTTTGTCGTCAAGTGCGGTGGAATTTTCGCAAGTTTTTTCGACCGCACTATTATGTTCGGTGCGTTTTTCTACCGCACTTTTTCCCGCTGTGCCGTCGCTTGCCGGCTGCACGCTTGACTGCGGCGGCATCGTTTCAGCCGGCGGTGTCGCATCGGCATGATTGGCGGCGTTATCGTTTTGCGCTGCTTTTTTGGCTTTGGCGCGCGCAATGGCGGCGGCGATAGCGGCTTTTTTGTTATCAAGTGCGGTGGAATTTTCGCCGGTTTTTTCGACCGCACTATTATGTTCAGTGTGTTTTTCCTGTGCAGATTGTTGCGCTGCGCCGTCGGTTGTCGGCTGCGCCCTTGACGGTGTTTGTTGTTCCGCCTGCTGACGGGCTAAGCGGCGCGCTTTACGCTGCGCCATAATCTCGCTGTTATCCGGCACCACTTCGCCTTTGGCGTTCACCAAGGTTTTCATCTGCGCCTGGGCGGCGTTCTGACCGGCGGATTGTTTGGCTTTTAGCCGCTCTAATGCGGCTTGTACCGGATCGACGCCTTGCTGCTGCGCCAGTTCGGCACGACGGTTTTCCGCGGCGCGCTGGGCTCTGGCTTTACGCGCCTGTTCCTCTTTTTGCAGACGCGCCTGACGCGCTTCAAACCGTACTTTGGCCTCTTCGGCCTTGTGCGCTTTGTCTTTTATTTCCCACAGTTTGGCCTTTTCCTGACGGAAATATTGAATCAGCGGGATATGGCTCGGGCAAACATAGGCGCATACGCCGCATTCAATGCAGTCTTTCAGGGCGTATTGCTCCGATTTTTCATGATCTTCGCTGCGCGCGAACCAGTACAGCTGCTGCGGCATTAAATGTACCGGGCAGGCGTCCGAACAGGCGGAACAGCGGATACAGGACTGTTCCGGCTCCGGCGGCGCATATTCGAAATGATCCGGCGCCAGCAGGCAGTTGGTTACTTTGGTTACCGGCGCGTTTAAATCGGGCAGAATCACGCCCATCATCGGGCCGCCCATAAACACCGGGAAACGATCGTCATAATGATAGCCCGCCTGTTGCAGCAGATGCGCGATCGGGGTGCCGAAGCGCACCCATTGATTGCCTTTGTGCGGGATTTTATCGCCGGTCAGAGTAACCACACGTTCAATCTGCGGCTCATCGTCCATAATCGCCCGTTTGACGGCAAAGGCGGTGCCGACGTTATGCATTAATACGCCGATACGGGAAGAGCGTTGGCCGCTCGGTACTTCCAGCCCGGTCAGCACCTGAATCAGCTGTTTTGACGCGCCGGACGGGTATTTGGTCGGAATCACGCGGATTTCGATGTCGTTCGCACCGTGCAGCGCGCGGGTCAGCGCCGCCACTGCCTGCGGTTTGTTATCTTCAATGGCGAGTACCACGTTTTCCGGGCGCAGAATATAACGCAGGATACGGATACCTTCGATAATTTCCGCCGGATAATCGCGCATCAGGCGATCGTCGCAGGTGATATAGGGTTCGCATTCCGCGCCGTTGATAATCAGCAGTTTAACCTGTTTTTCCGCCGAATGAATTTTGGCCGCGGTCGGAAATGCCGCGCCGCCCAGACCGGCAATGCCGGCGTGGTAAATGGTTTCGATCAGCTGTTCCGGCGTGCGGCTGAGAAAATCTTCGAGCGGCCGGCGTTCACGCCATTGATCCAGCCCGTCGGCCTGAATTTCGATGCACAGTTCGCTTAATCCCGACGGATGGGCGGCGACGTGCGGCGCAATGGTGGTTACCGTACCGGAAGTGGGCGCATGCACCGGTAGGGCGCGCAGCCCTTCGCCCAGCGTCAGCGGCTGACCTTTCAGAACGTTATCGCCCGGCTTGACCAGAATATTGCCTGCGCTGCCGGCATGTTGTTTCACCGGCACATAATAGGTTTCTGCCAATGGCGCGCGGGTAATCGGCGTTTGGTTCGATTGGGATTTCATTTCCGGCGGATGAATGCCGCCGTCGAACGTCCATAGTTTACCCGAATTGAAACGGGCTAATACATCATTCATCACGCTCTCCCACAATCAGTTTTTTCTGCACCGACGTGGTATCCAGCACGGGAATAACCAGTTTCGGATCAAATTTCCAGCTCCAGTGTTCGATATCCGGTTTTACTTTAATCATGGAAATACAGTCGGTCGGGCAGGGGGCGACACAAAGTTCGCAGCCGGTACAGAGATCGGGAATGACGGTATGCACCGCCCGATTGGTGCCGATAATGGCGTCAACCGGACAGGCCTGAATACATTTGGTACAGCCGATACACATATTTTCGTCGATAAAGGCGACTTTCGGCGTTGGATCTTCAGCCAGCTCGCTTGCCGGCACTTCCACGCCGAGCAAATCCGCCAGTTTAACCACCAGCGGCTGCCCGCCGGGGACGCATTTGGTGATCACATCGCCGTTGGCAATGGCCTCGGCATAAGGGCGACAACCGGGATAACCGCATTGACCGCATTGGCTTTGCGGCAACAGGGCATCGATTTTTTCGACGATAGGATCCGCCTCGACTTTCAGTTTTATTGAGGCGATGCCTAAAATAATACCGAAAATCAACGCCAATACGGCAATGGCGATCAGCACATAATAAAAGGTTGTCATGTTACGCTCTCACCAGACCGGTAAAGCCCATAAAGGCAAGCGACATCAGGCCGGCCGTAATCAATGCGATGGAGGCGCCGCGAAACGGCAACGGCACATCCGCCGCCGCCAGCCGTTCACGCAGGGCGGCGAATAAAACCAGCACCAGCGCAAAGCCGAGCGAGGCGCCAAAACCGTAAATCACTGATTGGGTCAGATTATGCGCCAGATTAATATTCAGCAGCGCCACTCCCAGTACGGCGCAGTTGGTGGTAATCAGCGGCAGGAAAATACCCAGCAGGCGGTACAGCACCGGGCTGGTTTTATTGATCACCATTTCGGTAAACTGAACTACTACCGCGATCACTAGAATAAAGACTAATGTGCGTAGAAAATTGCCGTTAAACGGCGTCAGCAAATAGCGATCGGCCAGATAAGAACACAATGACGCCACCGTCAGCACGAACATTGTCGCCAATCCCATGCCGACTGCGGTTTCGATTTTCTTCGATACCCCCATAAACGGACAAAGTCCCAGAAATTTAACCAGAACAAAGTTGTTGATAAGCGCGGTACTGATAATCAATAAAATATAATCTGTCATAGTGTTTTCGCTGATTTGATTAAGCCGTATATTATCTCTGTTTCTGCCGCCCAGGACAATAAAAAGTTTAGCGCGCGGAAATTTAACATAAAACGACCGCACTTTTTATGCCGAAAACGGGGGATATGCCGGTGTTTATGATGACAGGCACTGCGCCAGCGCGGGCTTGATCGCCGGATATTGAAAGCAAAAACCGGCTTGCAGCAGTTTGGCCGGCTGTATTTTTTGGCTGTCCAGCAACAGTTGCGCCCGTTCGCCGAAGACCAGTTTCAGCATGAGCGCAGGGACGTTGACAAAGTGTGGTCGGTTTAACAGCGATCCCAGCGCCTGATTGAAGTCGCCGTTGCGTGCCGGATTCGGCGCCGACAGATTGAATGCGCCGCGACATGACGGATTGTGCAGCAAAAATACAATGGCATTGACCATATCCGGCAGTGCGATCCAGCCCCAATATTGCCGCCCGCTGCCAAGTTTGCCGCCCAAACCTAAGCGATACAGCGGCAGGATCTGCGCCAACGCACCGCCGTTAGGCGCCAGCACGATACCGGTACGCAGCAGGCAGACGCGGGTTTCGGCACCCAGCGCGGCGGCTTCCCATTGCTGACAGAGACGGGCGGGAAAGGTGGTGCCGGGCATGCTGTCTTCGCTGATCGCCGCCTCGCCCTGATCGCCATAATAGCCCGCCGCCGAGCCGGAAATAAAACTGTGCGGCGGATGGCTGCTGCGGTTAATTAGTGCGGTCAGTTTTTCGGTTAAATTCACCCGGCTGTAAAGCAGGCGATTTTTCTGCTGCGCCGTCCAGCGCCGCCGGAATATCGGTTCGCCCGCCAGATTAATCACGGCGTCAAAGGCGTTCAGATCGCGGAACTGATCCAGCGTGTCGATAAGCCCGACGCCGGCGGGCAGTTTGGCTTGTGCCTGCGTCGGATTTCGGGTCAGCGCAATGATCTGATGATCACGGATTAAACGGGGAATCAATGCGCGCCCAACCAGACCCGTGGCGCCGGTCAATAAAATTTTCATCGTTCCCTCCCGTCGTATGCGTTATAGTGAATTTTCAAATAGCTGCTGAATGTTGCTGATCAGGCGCTTAATTTCGGTGCCGGATGTCGGGGTGATAAAAATGGTGTCGTCGCCGGCAATGGTGCCTAAAATGCCTTCCGCTTTGCCTACCGAATCCAGCAGGCGGGCGATAAGCTGGGCGGCGCCCGGACTGGTTTTTACCACGATCAGCGAGGTGTTGGAGTCGATGTCCAGCACCAGATTTTTAAGCGGGCTGCTGGTATTCGGCACGCTGAGTTCATTGGGCAGGCAATATACCATTTCCATGCGCGTATTGCGGGTGCGCACGGCGCCGAATTTGTTCAGCATGCGTGATATTTTCGATTGATTGATATTGTTGAACCCCTGCTGCTGCAAGGCGGTGACGATTTCGCTTTGCGAGCCGAACCGTTCTTGCGCCAGCAACGCCTTGAATGCAGCGGTTAAATTGTCGCTTTTTTCATTTGTCATCGGAATGCTCCAGATTCTGTCTTTTGCATAGATTTTGCATAAAAATGCAAAATAAGTAAATAAAATTTGTTTATCTGCGCTGTTTTCGGTGTGAAAACGCGCTGATTGGCGGGAAAACCTTGAGTTAGATCTCACTATTGGATTTATCCGTTTGAATTTGCGCAGGAATAAATTTAGAATTCAGAGGTTCAATTTGTAAACTTAATCAACGTAAGGAGTTTTAAATGAAAGTAGCAGTATTAGGCGCCGCAGGCGGTATCGGTCAGGCATTGGCATTATTGTTGAAATTACAGTTACCGGCAGGTTCCGAATTATCGTTATATGATATTGCGCCGGTAACTCCGGGGGTGGCGGCGGATGTCAGCCATATTCCGACCGCGGTTAAAGTGCAGGGATTCGCCGGTGAAGATCCGACACCGGCTTTGCAGGGCGCGGATGTGGTGTTGATTTCGGCAGGTGTGGCGCGTAAACCGGGTATGGATCGCTCCGATTTATTCAATATTAACGCCGGCATTGTGCGTAATTTAATTGAAAAAGTGGCGGCGGCGTGCCCGCAGGCCTGTATCGGGATCATTACCAATCCGGTGAATACCACCGTTGCCATTGCGGCGGAAGTGCTGAAAAAAGCCGGCGTGTACGATAAACGCAAATTATTCGGGGTGACGACGCTGGATGTGCTGCGTTCCGAAACCTTTGTATCCGAATTAAAACAGCTGAATGTTTCCCGTACGGCCGTGCCGGTTATCGGCGGTCACTCCGGCGTAACGATTCTGCCGTTGCTGTCACAGGTGCAGTATGCCGAGTGGAAAGAGGAGGAAATCGCGCCGTTAACCAAACGTATTCAAAATGCCGGTACGGAAGTGGTGGAAGCCAAGGCCGGCGGCGGATCGGCGACACTTTCTATGGCGCAGGCGGCAGCCCGTTTTGCCCGCGCACTGGTAAAAGGGTTGAGCGGCGAAACCGTGGTGGAATGCACTTATGTGGAAGGCGATGGCAAATACGCCCGTTTCTTCGCCCAACCGGTTCGCTTGGGTAAAAACGGGGTGGAAGAAATTCTGCCGATCGGCCCGTTAAGTGCGTTTGAACAGCAGGCGCTGGAAGCGATGCTGCCGACCTTACGCGCCGATATCGAGCTGGGTGAGAAATTTGTTAATTCGTAACGCGAATTTATTGTTCAAAAAGGCGGCAATTAAGCCGCTTTTTTTGTTTTTTATGAAAATATTTAGCTAAAACCGTGAGTTAGTTCACAAATTTGGTAATAACCATTTGCCCTGTGAGGGTTAATTCTGTATCCTACGCCCATCAAAAACAAGTGCTATTAATAAATAGCCGACATATTTTGCTTTCCGAGTAGTGCCTCCGTTAAACGAGGCACTTTTTTTATCTTATTTATACCAGTTGTAATCCGGATTAATCAGATTATCTTCGATTGCTCCCCAAGGTAAAACCAGTGTCACGTCACCATAGGCATAAGCATTTAACGCGTAAGGCGGATAAACAAAATGAATGCCCTCCGGACTGAAATAAAATTCCGGCGAAATGCTGAAATCCTGTTTCGAAATAAACGGCGGCTCCCCGTTCATTACATTGTCAACATAGTCTTTCCATAAGAACTCGAGGAGTTTGGGCTGCCCGCTTTCGGTCACTAAATCATCAAGGCGGATAATGGCTTTTTTATTGATATCAATATTGGTGTAAAACAGATAGTGCATGCCGTGCGCGCTGCCGGTATAGGTAGAGACCGCCTCTTCAAAGCTGACGACATTTTGACGCTGACCGAGATAATTCGCGTTGATGCATAAGTCGAATCCCAAAGCCGGTTCGCGCTTGATTTCATCTATGGCGGTGCGATGAATGGTTTCCAGTCGTTTGATTAAATCCGCTTTGCTCGGATTTTCTAACGCGGATTGACTTTTTTCATCAGCATTAACAAGATAGCCGTATTGCTTTTTCACCAGCAGCGCATCCAGCCATGGCACGCCGGTTTCCGGCAGATAATCGCAGGTGTTGACCGTTGCCTGCGGAATATTCAGGTCATTTTTCGTTTTGGCATCGAATTCAATTTGCGCCTGTTTGTTGAAAATTTCGCTAATTTTCACCTGTAATGCCGGAAATTGCGCTTTAGCCTGTGCGAGTTCGTTTTGAACGGTCTGTTGATTGGCTTTCAGCTGTGCGACGGTGTGTTCCGACTGTTGCAGTTGCTGCGTTAAGTCGGTGATCTCTTTGTCGTTACAGGCGAAAAGCAGGGCGGTGCTGAGCAGCAGGAGGGGAACGGATTTTTTCATGATGGTTGCCTTATGCGGTTAAAAAAGGGCGGTTTCGCCCTTTGTTCGGATTACATTTTTTCTACGGTTTTGATACCCAGTAAATCCAATCCTTGTTTGAGGGTTTTCGCGGTTAATAACGCCAGTTTCAAACGGCTGAGTTTTATCTCATCGTCGGCATTAAGGATTGGGCAATGTTCATAAAATGCAGAAAATAATCCCGCCAGTTCATACAGATAAGCGCAGAGAATATGCGGCGTTCCGTCACGACCGACAATTTGTACCGCTTCTTCAAATTGCAATAATTTAATCGCCAGCAAGCGCTCTTTTTCGTCGTCCAGTTTAATCGGCGCCGTTGATAAACTTTCCGCACTGATTGCTGCTTTGTTAAAAATAGAACGGATCCGGGTATAGGCATACTGCATATAAGGCGCGGTGTTGCCTTCAAAACTCAGCATATTATCCCAGTCGAATACATAATCGGTGGTGCGGTTTTTGGATAAATCCGCATATTTCACCGCACCGATACCCACCGCTTCCACTACCGCCGCTTTTTCCTGTGCGGAAAGTGCGGTGCTTTTTTGCGAAATTAATTTATCCGCCCGTTCAAGGGCTTCGTCTAACAGATCCGCCAGCTTCACCGTGCCGCCGCTCCGGGTTTTAAACGGTTTGCCGTCTTTACCCAGCATCATGCCGAAATTTTTGTGCTCCAGCTGGAAGCTGTCCGGTACATAGCCCGCCTTGCGGGTGATAAGCCAGGCCTGCTGCATATGCTGACTTTGGCGGGTGTCGGAAAAGACCAGGGCGCGATCGGCGTGCAGGGTTTCATAACGGTATTTTGCCGCGGCGATATCCGTTGTGGTGTAAAGATAACCGCCGTCTTTTTTCTGGATAATCACGCCCATCGGATCGCCGTCTTTATTTTTGAATTCTTGTAGATAAACCACCCAAGCGCCGTCGTCTTCTACTGCCAGCCCCTGTGTTTTCAGATCCGCCACAATGCCCGGCAGCATCGGATTATACAGACTTTCTCCCATGACATCTTTTTCCGTCAGGGTAACGTTCAGCCGCGTGTAATTGTGCTGATTCTGACGCATGGTAATATCCACCAGTTTTTTCCACATAGTACGGCAATATTCGTCACCGCCCTGTAGTTTGACGACATAACCGCGGGCTTTTTCGGCAAAATCCGGATCGTTGTCATAATGCTCTTTCGCCGCGCGGTAAAAGGCTTCCAAATCGCTTAGCTGCATTGCGCTGGCATGTTCGTTTTCCATTTTTTCCAGATAGGCGATCAACATACCGAACTGGGTGCCCCAATCGCCGACATGGTTGGCGCGGATCACCTTATTGCCGAGAAATTCCAGCGTGCGCACCACGGCATCGCCGATAATGGTGGAACGCAGATGGCCGACGTGCATTTCTTTGGCCACGTTCGGGGAGGAATAATCCGCCACTACGGTTTGTTTTTGTGATGTGCGCACGCCGAGTTTTTCATCGTCAAGGGCTTGCTGAAGATTCTCCGCTAACCAGTGTTTGGCTAAGAAGATATTGATAAAGCCGGGGCCGGCGATTTCGGTTTTTTCCGCCATGCCCTGCAAATCCAGCCGGTCGATAACCTGCTGAGCGAATTCGCGCGGATTTTGTCCCAGTTTTTTTGCCGCCGCCATAATGCCGTTGGCCTGATAATCACCGAATTGCGGTTTTCCCGATTGACGCACTGACGCATCGCATTGCGCATCTGCGCCCGCTTTGATCATCGCCTGTTTGATTTTGTCCGATAGAATGGATTGAATATTCACTGTGTATGTAACCTGATTTTGAATTGTGAAAGTAATCCGCTATGATACCGTTCTTTCGTGAGCCAGAAAAGATGAAGTGAGAAAAAATGATCAGCCCGAACCAAAATCATCCGCTGTTTTGTCAGACTTTTGTCCATTTATCGGATTTTATTGAATTTGAACGAAAAATCATTGCATTGGCGGCGGCAATGGCACTGCCGTTGCAAGCATACCCGATCGATCATCTGGCGGTGAGAGTAAATCAGCGTAAAGATGCCGAGCAATGGCTGACAGTGCTATTAAAGTGCGGTACAATTTTGAGCGATAATATCATTAACGGTCGGCCTATTTACTTGATTAAATTGAATAAACCTCTGCGGTTTTGCGATCAAGACGTAGATATTATTGAATTGCCGTTTCCTAAAAATAAACTGTATCCGCAACATGCCTGGGAGCATATTGAAGTGGTGATTCCGTTTTTGTACAAAGAATCGACGGAAGAATGGGTTAAGCGCATTAATGCGTTATTTTTATGGAACAAATTAACCGATTTGAGCGTCAAAGTCAGCGAGCCGAAAGTGGAAGGCGAACGTCTGCCGAATCCTTCTGTCGCAGTGAGCTTTGCGCAGCAATCGGATAATCATACCTGTATTAAGGTTCATCCGTATCATATTAAAAAAATAATTGAGGTTTAACACCAATGAAAAAAGCTGCTTTAGCATTAACCGTTTTATTGAGCCTGGGACTGACTGCCTGTTCATCATCTTCCGATGACAACAGCTACAAGGGCGAAGTGGTTTTCAGTGCCTATGAAGGAAGTAATTTAAAACTGACTATTCGCCGTGACAACTGTGAACCTTCGGACGGTAATGCGGAAATGATCGAGTTGGTTTATCCTTATGATTCCAATTTGGTCGTCGGTGCCTGCGTATCGGTTTCCGCGGACGATAACGGTAATCTGAGTATCAAAAATGTGTCGAGATCAAAATCGGCCTCTTGGTTGTCCAGAACCGGTAAACATTAATTTTGTTTAAGGTATTTTTATGAAAAAAATCAGTTTGGCATTTGCATTGTTATTAACGCTGGGATTAGCCGGTTGCGCCAATCAGGACATTTACAGCGGCAGCGTCTATTCCGGCGCGCAGGCAAAAGAAGCGCGTTCTATCAGCTACGGTACCATCGTATCCACCCGCCCAGTGAAAATTCAGGCGGATAATCAAGGCGTTATCGGCACGGTGGGCGGCGGTGTATTAGGCGGTATCGCCGGTTCCGGCGTCGGCGGCGGAACGGGACAAGCCATTGCCACCACGGTTGGCGCCATTGCCGGTGCGGTGATCGGCAGCAAAGTGGAAGAAAAAGCCAGTCAGGTGGATTCGCTGGAATTAGTGATTAAAAAAGACGACGGCAAGGAAATTGTCGTCGTACAAAAATATGAAGCCAATTTGGTTCCGGGCGCACGCGTGCGTATTGTCGGCGGTTCATCGTTGAACGTTTCGGCATTATAATCCCGGATTTCATGACGGATAACAGGCTTTCGGCATCCCCGGAAGCCTTTATTTTTGGCGTGAAATTTTTTCGATAACTACAATTTTTCTGCCAAACCGTGCTAAAATAGCCCGATTTTTTATTTATGTTTTACTATAAGGTTAGTGAATGAAACCCTCAATTATCAGTAAGTTAGATAGTTTAAATGAACGTCATGAAGAACTGGCCGCGCTGTTGGGCGACCCGTCCGTTATCAGCGATCAGGATAAATTCCGCGCCTACTCAAAAGAATATGCCCAATTGGAAGATGTGGTGACCTGTTTTGCCCGCTGGAAACAGCTGAATGAAAATTTGGAAGAGGCGGCGGCGCTACTGGATGATCCGAGCATGCGCGAAATGGCGCAGGAGGAAATCGAAACCTGTAAAACAGAACGGGAACAGGTGGAAAAACAGTTACAGATTTTACTGCTGCCGAAAGATCCGAATGATGAATACAACTGTTATCTGGAAATCCGGGCGGGAACGGGCGGTGATGAAGCGGGGATTTTCGCCGGCGATTTATTCCGGATGTACAGCCGTTATGCGGAAAGCAAGCGCTGGCGGCTGGAAGTGTTGAGCGAAAATGAGAGCGAGCAGGGCGGATATAAAGAGATCATCGTCAAAATCAGCGGCGATAGCGTTTACGGCCAGCTGAAATTCGAGTCCGGCGGTCATCGGGTACAACGCGTACCGAAAACCGAATCGCAGGGACGTATTCATACCTCCGCCTGTACCGTGGCGGTGATGCCGGAATTACCGGAGAGTGAACTGCCGGAAATCAACCCGGCGGATTTGCGTATCGATACCTATCGTTCATCGGGCGCGGGCGGGCAGCATGTCAACACCACGGATTCCGCCGTGCGCATTACCCATATTCCGACCGGTATTGTGGTGGAATGTCAGGATGAACGTTCACAGCATAAAAATAAAGCCAAGGCCATGTCGGTGCTGGCGTCACGAATTGTGCAGGCAGAGCAGGAAAAACAAGCCGCTCAGCAGGCGGACACACGCCGTAACTTACTCGGTTCCGGTGATCGCTCGGATAAAATCCGCACCTATAATTACCCGCAGGGGCGCGTGACCGATCACCGTATCAATCTGACCGTTTATCGTCTGGATGAAGTGATGAACGGCAAAATTGATGAGCTGATTCAACCGATTATCACCGAATATCAGGCGGATCAGCTGGCAGCTTTGTCCGAACAAAATTAATCTTTTTATCCTCAGGCTCGTTCCACAGACAGAATCGGTTGCAGTGAACAATATTTACCCACAACGTTATCAGCAATGGCAGGAAGCTGCCATTGACTATTTACAACCTTATCAGGCTCAGGATCCTTATGCGAATCCTAAAGCCGATGTTCGCCTGTTATTACAGTTTGTGACAGGGTGTGATCGCGCAACGCTTCTGGCCTTTCCGGAAAGGCTGCTGGATGAAAAACAGATAAGCACGCTGTCACAATTATTAGCGCGTCGGGCCAAAGGCGAACCGATGGCGTATATTCTCGGCGAACAGGCATTCTGGTCGTTAAATTTGCAGGTGTCCGAACGGACCTTAATTCCGCGTCCGGATACGGAAGTGCTGGTGGAGCAGGCGCTGGCGGCGGCGAAACAGCGCTTAATTTCACCGCACTTTGACGGCGAACTGGCGATTTTGGATCTCGGCACCGGCACCGGTGCTATCGCGCTGGCATTGGCGGCCGAACTGACGCCGCTGACGGAACAGCGCGGCGTCGGTTTAACGGTGTTAGGTGTGGATGTGATTGTCGAAGCGGTGGCACTGGCGGCCGGTAACGCCGAACGCAATCGGGTGAAAAATACACATTTTATACAAAGCCATTGGTTTGAGGAAATCGGCCACCGGCATTTTGATCTTATCGTCGCCAATCCGCCGTATATTGACGCTCAGGATGAGCATCTGCGCCGCGGCGATGTGCGCTTCGAACCTTTATCGGCGCTGGTTGCCGGACAACAGGGATATGAAGATCTGCGCAAGATTATTCGGCAGGCGCCGCAATATCTGAAAACGAACGGCTGGTTATTGTTGGAACACGGCTGGCAGCAGGGAGAAAAAGTGCGGTCGTTTTTTGCCTCGGATCTATGGCAGGCGGTTGCAAGCGTGCGCGATTACGGTGACAATGAACGGGTAACTTTCGGGCGAATAGCCAAAGGATAATTGTGATGAAGTATTACCAAAAAGCCTTGTATGACGAAATGACGTCTTTTTATTTGATCACCTGCGATAACGAAGGGGATGAACTTGCCCGTATCCGCGCTTTAATGGGGGCGCTGGTGCGCAAAGCACGCAAAGCGATCGCGGCGGATATGCGCGATAAAGACAAAATTCAGCGCTTATTGCAGCTGGTTTATCAGGATTGGGGCTTTCATTGCGACCCCGAACAGTATTTTCATTCCGCCAAGCTGTATTTGCCGCAGGTGCTGACGACACACAGCGGCATGCCGGTGAGTATCGGCGCGATTGTGCTGTATCTGGCGGACAGCCTGAACCTGCCGCTGTATCCGGTGAATTTTCCGACCCAGCTGATTTTGCGCGCCGATATGGAGGGCGAAACGCTGTTTATCGACCCTTGGAACGGCAAAATCCTTTCGCGCCGACGGCTGGAGACGCTGTATGAAGGCGCGCTCGGTTTCGGTGCGACCCTGACGGCGGAGGTATTGGCGCGGGCAGACTGGCAAGTGCTGATTGAGCGTTTCAGACAGCTGGCCAAAAACGCGCTGATTCGCGAGGAACACAATTACGCCGCGCTGCAATATATCGAAACCTTATTACACCGCCATCCGGACGATCCTTATGAAATCCGCGATCGCGGCATTGTGTTGGCGCAAATGGGCTGCTTTAAAGCGGCGGCGGGCGATTTGGAATATTTTATCGAAAAATGTCCGCAGGATCCGACCGCACTTTTGCTGGCGGGACAGTTATCGGAACTCAAAAAAGAAACAGAATCTATTCATTAGAGGGAATGTACTATGCAAAATAAAATTGTGCGCGTCGGTGACATCGAGATTGCCAACGATAAACCGTTCGTGTTATTCGGCGGGATGAATGTGCTGGAAAGCCGCGATATGGCGATGGCGGTGTGTGAGAAATACGTCGAAGTAACGACGAAATTAGGCGTGCCTTATATTTTTAAAGCGTCTTTCGATAAAGCCAACCGCTCCTCCATTCATTCTTACCGCGGCCCGGGCATGGACGAAGGGCTGAAGATTTTTCAGGAGCTGAAAGATACCTTCGGCGTAAAAGTGATTACCGACGTGCATGAAATTTATCAGTGTCAGCCGGTGGCGGATGTGGTGGATATTATTCAGCTGCCTGCGTTTTTAGCCCGTCAGACCGATTTGGTGGAAGAAATGGCGCGCACCGGCGCGGTGATTAATGTGAAAAAACCACAGTTTTTGAGCCCGGGACAAATGGGCAATATTGTGGAAAAAATCCGCGAATGCGGCAATGATAATGTGATTTTGTGCGATCGCGGCACCAATTTCGGCTATGACAATCTGGTGGTGGATATGCTCGGTTTCAATGTGATGAGGCAGGTGTCCGACGGATGTCCGGTGATTTTTGATGTGACTCATTCACTGCAATGTCGGGATCCGTTTGGTGCCGCTTCGGGCGGACGTCGCGCACAGGTGACGGAACTGGCGCGCGCCGGTCTGGCGGTGGGGCTGGCGGGCTTATTTCTGGAAGCGCATCCTGATCCGAATAATGCCAAATGCGACGGCCCGTCGGCATTGCCGCTGTCGAAACTGGACGCCTTTATCGCACAGATGAAAGCCGTTGACGACCTGGTAAAAGGATTCGAGGAACTTGATACCTCAAATTAAGGCGAAAAGTGCGGTGGATTTTTAATAAGTTTTGTCAAGAGATTGTTAAAATCCACCGCCTGCGGTATAGTCAAAGGCGGTAAACCGCAACACAGCATTTTGATAAAAGGAGAGTTATCTATGAATATCGTTTTTCTTGATAGTACCGCCATTCCGAAACATATCCCGATTCCCCGTCCGAGCTTTGCACATCAATGGATTGAATACGAACACACCTCCGCCGCGCAAACGGTCGAGCGCGCCAAAGACGCCGATATCGTGATCACCAGTAAAGTCGTATTTAACCGCGAAACCCTACAGCAATTACCGAATTTAAAACTGATCGCGTTAACCGCGACCGGCACCAATAATATTGATCTGGCGGCGGCGAAAGCACAGGGCGTGACGGTAAAAAACGTCACCGGTTATTCCTCGGTAACGGTGCCGGAACATGTGCTGGGCTTGATTTTTGCGCTGAAACACAGCCTGATGAACTGGTATCGGGATCAGCTCAGCGCCAAATGGGCTGAGTGCAAACAGTTCTGTTATTTTGATTACCCGATCACCGATGTGCGCGGCGCCACGCTGGGGATCGTCGGCAAAGGCAATTTGGGCAGCGAAATCGGACGTTTGGCCACCGCACTTGGGATGAAAGTGATTTATGCCGAACGTAAAGATGCGATCACGATTCGCGACGGTTATCTGCCTTTTGAAACGGTATTACGCGAAGCGGACATTCTGACCCTGCATTGCCCGTTGACCGAAAGCACTACCAATCTGATTAATGCCGACACCCTCAAGCAGATGAAACCGAGCGCGTATTTAATCAACACCGGGCGCGGGCCTTTGGTGGACGAACGCGCGCTGGTCGAGGCGCTGGAAAACGGCACGATTGCCGCCGCCGCGCTGGATGTTTTGGTGCAGGAACCGCCGGTAAAAGACAATCCGCTGATTCAGGCGGCGACCCGTTTACCGAATCTGATTATTACGCCGCATATTGCCTGGGCATCCGACAGCGCGGTAACCACCTTGGTCAGTAAGGTGACGCAAAACATTGAAGAGTTTGTGGCGACAGGTAAATAAATTATCGCTATAATGGCGTCATCCGTTTCTGATACCGGCACGGACTTGGGTTCGTGCTTTTATTTTTTTAAGATAACCAATAAACCGATATGACTTTTCCTGTCTCCTTATTTATCGCCCTGCGTTATTGGCGAGCCAAAAGTGCGGATCGTTTCGGGCGGCTGGTGACCAATCTTGCCGCCTGCGGCATTATACTCGGTGTGATGGCGCTGATTATTGTACTTTCCGTGATGAACGGTCTGGAAAAACATCAAAAACAACAGGTTCTCGCCACCATTGCGCACGCCATAGTGATGCCCGCTGAAGATCGACTGAACCTTGAAGATACGCCGCCGGCGCTGCCGGATTTCGTATCAAAAGCGGTGCCGATTAATACCACCGGCGTGATTTTGCAGACGGCGAAAGGCGTCAGTGCCGGACAGGCCATCGGTATCCGCGCCTTTTCCGACGACCGCCTACTGGATGAACTGGCGCCGCAGCAGTTTGAACAGCTGCTGCCTGCCGGCGGTTTTAAACTGATTATCGGCTCCGCGCTGGCGCACAAACTACAGCTGCAAATCGGCGATAAAGTGCGCCTTATGATCACCGAAAACAGCCGCTACACGCCGTTCGGACGGGTGCCGGTACAACGTTTGTTTACGGTCAGCGACATTTATTTTTCCAATGCGGAAAGCGCCGATTACGCCGTGTTCGCCAATTTGAGCGATATCGGCCGTTTAATGCGCATTCAGCCGCAACAGGTGCAAGGCTATCGTCTGTTTCTTGATGATCCGTTCCGAATTACCGAATTATCCGCCTATTTCCCTGCGCAACAATGGAAAATCGACGACTGGCGCAGTCAGAAAGGCGAGTTTTTTCAGGCGGTCAGAATGGAAAAAAACATGATGGGCTTATTAATCAGCCTGATTATCGTAGTGGCGATATCCAACATTATCACCTCGCTGAGTTTAATGGTGGTGGATAAACAGGGCGAAATTGCGATTTTGCAAACGCAGGGGCTGCGTAAAGCGCAGGTGCGGCGGATTTTTATCGCGCAAGGCTTATTCGTCGGGCTTAGCGGCACCTTGTTCGGGACATTGCTCGGCATGGCGGCGACGTTAAATCTGGATCGCCTGATTAATGTGATCAACCCGCAGGGAATTTTTTTGCCGACGGAAACCGACGGCGTACAGATTGCGCTGGTCGTCGGCTTTTCTTTGCTGCTGTCACTGCTTTCCACGTTATATCCCGCTTACCGTGCGGCACAGGTGGAGCCGGCGCAGGCATTGCGCTATGAATAGTGCGCATATGCACAAAAGTGCGGTGTTTTTTTATCTTTTTTTATTTAACGCAATAGAATTTAAGCTATGCCAAATCACGAAATGTTATTACATTGTCAACACGTCAGCAAAGATTATCAGGAAGGTGCGATCCGCACTCAGGTTTTGAAAGACGTGAGTTTTTCCATGCAATCCGGCGAGCTGGTGGCGATTGTCGGCAGTTCCGGTTCGGGTAAAAGCACGTTGCTGCATACCTTGGGCGGGCTGGATCAGCCAAGCGGCGGCGAGGTGTTTATCCGCGGGCAGTCTTTACAGCGCGCCAGTGCCGACGAACTGGCGCGGTTGCGCAACCGACAGCTGGGTTTTGTGTATCAGTTCCATCATTTGATGGCGGATTTCAGCGCATTGGAAAATGTGATGATGCCGATGCTGATCGGACGGCAGAACAAAACGGAAGCCCGCGATCGGGCGGAAAACATGTTGGCGGCGGTCGGATTGTCGCACCGCGTGACGCATCGTCCTTCGGCATTATCGGGCGGCGAACGGCAACGGGTGGCGATAGCCCGCGCGCTGGTTAATCACCCGGCGTTGGTGCTGGCCGATGAGCCTACCGGCAATCTGGATCGCAAAACCACGGAAAGTATTTTTGATCTGATCCGACAGTTAAACGAAGAACAGCAGATCGCTTTTTTACTGGTTACCCATGATCTGAATTTAGCCCGAAAACTGTCCCGCTGTCTGCTCATGCAAGACGGCGTACTGAGCGGAGCGCAGGTATGAATACGCCTTTTTTTATCAGCTGGCGCTATCAGCGTACCAAGCAGCAAAACCGTTTGGTTTCGCTGATTTCGCTGTTTTCCGGTATCGGCATTGCGTTGGGCGTAGCGGTGCTGATTGTCGGCCTAAGCGCGATGAACGGTTTTGAGCGGGAGCTGAATAACCGGATTCTGGCGGTGGTGCCACATGTGGAAATCCGCGCTTATCCGGGGCAGGGCGACAGTGAAACGCTTGATCATTGGCAAAATCTGACCGCACTTTTAGCGCAGGATGCGCAAATCGGCGCCGTGTCGCCGTTTGTCGGATTTACCGCGTTGGTGGAAAACGGCGCCAAGCTGAAAGTGGTGCAGGTGAAAGGGGTGGAGAAAACGGCGCAGGATCAGGTCAGCGCACTGGGAAAATTTGTACTGGATGACGGCTGGCAGCGGTTTGAGCAGAACGGCGGTTTGATTCTCGGCGCTGCGATTGCCCGCGAGCTGGCGGTTGAGCCCGGCGATTGGGTGACTCTGCTGGTGTCTTCGCCCGGTAACGGCGAGGATTTCAGCCAACCGGTACGGCATCGGATTCAGGTCAGCGGTATTCTGCGTCTGGACGGGCAGCTTGATCACAGTTATGCGCTGATGCCGCTGGCGCAGGCGCAGACATTTCTGGGTTATCGATCGGATCAGGTCAGCGGCGTGGAATTAAAAGTTAACGCGCCTTTTGCGGTTCAGCAGCTGGATTATGCCGTATTGCAGCATTATCCGAAGATGCTGAATGTGCAGAACTGGATTGCTAAATTCGGCTATATGTACCGCGATATTCAGCTGATCCGCACCGTCATGTATATTGCCATGGTGCTGGTGATCGGTGTCGCTTGTTTTAATATTGTTTCAACCCTGATTATGGCGGTGAAGGACAAGCAGGGCGACATCGCCATTATGCGCACGCTGGGCGCCGACAACGCATTTATCAAACGGATTTTTATTTGGTACGGCTTGCAGGCCGGGATGAAAGGTTGTCTGAGCGGTATTGTTTTAGGTATAGTACTGGCGCTGAATCTGACGACTTTGATTGAGGGCATTGAATGGCTGCTGGGCAGAAAACTGTTGTCGGACGGGGTGTATTTTGTGGACTTTTTACCGAGCGAACTGCACTGGCAGGATGTGGTTATCGTGCTGATTGCCGCGTTAATCCTCAGCCTTATCGCAAGTCTGTACCCTGCCGGCCGTGCCGCGAAGCTGCAACCCGCACAAGTTTTGAGCGGTCATTAAGGCAACGATTGAATAATTTTTTAAACTAGTTTACTAGTACAAAAATGCATGTTACATTGACACCCATTATTTACGGTGTGATGATTTCTTCCGGAAAGCAAAATAAACGGGCGCTTGCAACGCCCGCTAATAAATTAAGAGAGTGATGTATGACGACAAAAAATAAAAACCATATCCGTATCGCCAATGACGATACCCGAATTGCCAAAATAGAGCAGGTATTACCGCCGATCGCGCTGCTGGAAAAATACCCGGCAAGCGAAACTGCGGTCAAAACCGTAAAAAATGCCCGCCGGCAGGCACACAATATTATTCACGGGCAGGATGATCGCCTGCTGGTGATTATCGGCCCTTGTTCCATTCATGATCCGAAATCCGCGCTGGAATACGCCCGGCGGATTAGAGCGATGCGCGAAAAATATCGCGATACGCTGGAAATTATCATGCGCGTTTATTTTGAAAAGCCGCGTACCACCGTGGGCTGGAAAGGCTTGATTAACGATCCGTATCTGGATCACAGCTATGCGCTGAATGACGGCTTGCGCATCGCCCGCAAACTGCTTTCCGATATTAATGATCTTGAAGTGCCGACCGCAGGGGAATTTTTGGATATGATTACCCCGCAGTATATTGCCGATTTTATGAGCTGGGGGGCTATCGGCGCCAGAACCACCGAATCGCAGGTTCACCGTGAACTGGCATCCGGCCTGTCCTGCGCAGTGGGATTTAAAAACGCCACCAATGGCGGCGTGCGTATTGCGCTGGATGCGATCGGGGCGGCGGAAGCACCGCACTATTTCCTTTCCGTTACCAAATTCGGTCATTCCGCCATTGTGTCCACCAAGGGCAATGAAGACGGTCATATTATTTTGCGCGGCGGCGATAAGGGGCCGAATTACAGCGCCGAGGATGTGCGCATCGTGTGCGATAATATTGCCAAGAGCGGTCGGATTCCGCATGTGATGATCGATTTCAGCCATGCCAATAGCTATAAACAATTCAAAAAGCAATTGGACGTTTGTCAGGAAGTCTGTCGTCAGGTTGCCGGCGGTTCGACCCGGATTTTCGGCGTAATGGTGGAAAGCCATTTGGTCGAAGGCCGTCAAGATCTGGAAGAGGGCAAAGAACTGGTGTACGGCCAAAGCGTGACCGACGCCTGTATCGGCTGGGAAGACAGCGAGCAGGTCTTGCAGAATTTATCCGATGCCGTGGTGGCACGCCGCCGTGTTACGGGTTAATATGCCGTACAGTGCGCTCAACGGATTTTGCCTCATAAGCGTAAAAAACGTTTAAAAAAACCACCGCACTTTTGTGCGGATTGTATCTCAAAGCGGGTCAGTTTTCCCGCTTTTTCTGTTTGTTACGGCGGGTACAAATCGCGCCGCCATATCATTTTTCCCTTTATTTTTATCCGCGTTTTTCTGTGCTTTTCGCTTAAACCGCCGTTGGATTTGGTATATCATATACAGCAATTTTTGGTATCGGATAACATAGATTAATATGGCACAACAACACGCTCAGTCCCAACGTACTCAAACGAGAGATAATCAAGTGGCGCAGGTGAGCATTCCGCCTCATTCCATCGAAGCGGAACAGGCCGTGTTAGGCGGTATTTTATTAAGCAACAGCCACTGGGATGCCGTTGCCGAGCGGATTATCGCAGAGGATTTTTATACCTTTCAGCACCGGCTGATCTTTCAGGAAATGGCCGATCTGGTGCGCCGCAATCAACCGGTGGATTTGCTGACGATTGATGAAGCGCTGAAAAATAAAGGCGTGACCGATGAAGTCGGCGGGTTCGCCTATTTGGCGGAACTTTCCAATAATACGCCCAGTGCGGCGAATATTATCGCTTATGCGGATATTGTGCGCGAAAAGGCGATTTTGCGCGAACTTATCGCCGCCGGTAATAAAATCGCAAAAATCAGTTATACGCCGAAAGGGCAGGATGTAAAAGCCATTCTGGACGAGGCGGAACGGGAAGTGTTCGCCATTGCGGAAAAACGCACCACCGCCAGTGAAGGCCCGCAGAATATTATTGATATTCTGGAAGCGACGGTGGATAAAATCGAAACCCTGAGCCTGAATAAAAATCATAACGGGATCACCGGCGTGACCACCGGATTTATTGATCTGGATAAGAAAACCGCCGGTTTGCAGCCTTCCGACCTGATTATCGTGGCGGCGCGCCCGTCGATGGGAAAAACCACCTTTGCGATGAATCTGTGCGAAAACGCCGCACTGGCCAGCGAGAAGCCGGTGCTGGTGTTCAGCCTTGAAATGCCTGCCGAACAGATTATGATGCGTACTATCGCCTCCCTTTCGCGCGTTGATCAGACCAAAATCCGTACCGGGCAAGGGCTGGATGAAAGCGACTGGTCAAAAATCGGCAGTACGCTCGGCATCTTTAAACAAAAACCGAATCTGTTTATCGACGATTCCTCCGGATTGACACCGACGGAACTGCGCTCCCGTGCCAGACGGGTTTATCGCGAAAATAAAGGGTTGAGCCTGATTATGGTGGATTATTTACAGTTAATGCGTGCGCCGGGATTTGCCGATAACCGCACGTTGGAAATCGCCGAGATTTCCCGCTCGTTGAAAGCACTGGCGAAAGAACTGGAAGTACCGGTGATCGCATTGTCGCAGCTGAACCGAACGCTGGAAAACCGCGCGGATAAACGCCCGGTGAACTCGGATTTGCGCGAATCCGGATCCATTGAGCAGGATGCGGATTTGATTATGTTTATTTACCGCGATGAAGTCTATAACGACAATTCCGATGATAAAGGCATTGCCGAGATCATTATCGGTAAACAGCGTAACGGCCCGATCGGCAGAGTGCGGTTAAAATTTCAGGGACAATATTCGCGCTTTGACAATTTAAAAGAACAACCGGAATATATGGATGAGTATTAAGCCTATGATGCACATGAAACCGGCGACGGCAAAAATCAGTTCCGTCGCATTAAAACACAATATCCAGACAATTAAACAAAAAGCACCGCACAGTAAAGTGATCGCCGTGGTGAAAGCCAATGCTTACGGCCATGGTGTGGTGTTTGTTTCCGCTGCGCTGGAGGCCATGGTGGACTGTTTCGGCGTTGCGCGTCTGGAAGAAGCCTTAAGCCTGCGTTCCAACGGTATTATTAAACCGATTCTGCTGCTGGAAGGCTTTTTTTCGGAAAAAGATTTGCCGGTTATCGCGGTCAATAACATTCAAACCATTGTGCATAATCAGGAACAGCTTGATGCCTTGCAACGGGCGCAGGTGCCGAATAAAATCAAAGTGTGGTTGAAAATCGATACCGGCATGCACCGGCTGGGCGTGCGACTGGATCAGGTGGATGATTTTTACCGGCAGCTGAAACATTGCGCCGCGGTGGACGATAATATCGGCTTTGTCAGCCATTTCAGTCGCGCAGACGAATTGCAGTGCGATTATACCCGTAAACAACTGACAGATTTTTTACGCATCACGCAGGATAAAAACGGTGAGCGCAGCATTGCCGCTTCCGGCGGGGTGTTATTCTGGCCGGATTCCCATCTGGACTGGATTCGGCCGGGCATTATTATGTACGGCATTTCGCCGAATAACACGCCGAGCAGCGAATACGGCTTAACGCCGGTGATGACGCTGACCTCGTCGCTGATCGCGGTGCGTGATCATAAACAGGGCGAACCGGTAGGCTACGGCGGAAAATGGATCAGCCAACGGGATACCAAAATCGGTGTGATCGCTATCGGTTACGGCGATGGTTATCCGCGTGATATGCCGATGGGAACGCCGGTATATCTTAACGGACGCCGGGTGCCGATTGTGGGTAAAGTTTCCATGGATATGCTGACGGTGGATCTCGGTGCCGACAGCCGGGATCAGGTCGGCGATGAAGTGATTCTGTGGGGCAAGGAACTGCCTATCGAAGAAATTGCGGAAATCAGCGGCGTTTTGAGTTATGAATTAATTACAAAACTCACTCCGCGGGTTTTGACCGAATATATTGATTAAGTGCGCCGGCACACAGGGCGGCGAAGGTAAATAAACCTTCCTCCTGTGATGTCCTCCTCAACTTTAAAATCAATAGAGGAGTTATAGCGCCGATTAATTGATTATATTAATTTCAATAATTAACATGAAAAGGAAATACCATGAAAAATATCAATCCGACGACGACTAAGGCGTGGCAGGCCTTGCAGCAGCATAAAGCCGATTTTGCCGCAACCACCATTCAGCAGCTTTTTGCACAGGAACCGGATCGTTTCGCGCAGTATTCATTAACCTTTCACGACGACATGTTAGTGGATTTTTCCAAAAATAATCTTAATCAGCAAACTCTGCGTTTATTGCGCCAGCTAGCCGACGAATGCGCGCTGTCCGAGGCGGTGGAAGCCATGTTCAGCGGCGAGAAAATCAACCGCACCGAAAATCGCGCGGTATTGCACACCGCACTGCGTAATCGTTCCAACACGCCTGTGCTGGTGGACGGCAAAGATGTGATGCCGGAAGTCAACGCCGTGCTGGCGAAAATGAAATCATTCTGTGAGCGGGTGATTTCCGGCGAATGGAAGGGTTATACCGGCAAAGCGATCACCGATGTGATCAATATCGGCATCGGCGGTTCGGATTTGGGCCCTTATATGGTGACCGAAGCCCTGCGCCCGTATAAAAATCATTTGACTATGCACTTCGTGTCGAATGTGGACGGCACTCATATCGCCGAAACCCTGAAAAAAGTCAATCCGGAAACCACGCTGGTACTGGTGGCGTCCAAAACCTTTACCACGCAGGAAACCATGACCAACGCCATGTCCGCGCGCGACTGGTTCTTAGCCGCCGCGAAAGACCAAGCCCATGTGGCGAAACATTTTGCCGCGTTATCCACGAATGCCGAAGAAGTGGCGAAATTCGGGATCGATACCGCCAATATGTTTGAATTCTGGGATTGGGTCGGCGGCCGTTATTCTTTATGGTCGGCGATCGGTTTGTCTATTGCGCTGTCCGTCGGATTCGAGCATTTCGAAGCCTTATTAAGCGGGGCGCACGAAATGGATAAACATTTCCGCACCACGCCGATTGAGAAAAACATTCCGGCAACCTTAGCGCTGGTGGGATTATGGAACACCAATTTCCTCGGCGCACAAACCGAAGCGATTTTGCCGTATGATCAGTATCTGCACCGTTTTGCCGCCTATTTCCAGCAAGGCAATATGGAATCCAACGGCAAATATGTAGCGCGTGACGGGAACGCCGTCGATTATCAGACCGGCCCGATTATTTGGGGCGAACCGGGAACCAACGGTCAGCACGCGTTCTATCAGCTGATTCATCAGGGCACCACTTTAATTCCTTGCGATTTTATTGCGCCGGCGCAAAGCCATAATCCGCTGTCCGATCATCACAGTAAACTGCTGTCCAACTTCTTTGCGCAGACCGAGGCGCTGGCGTTCGGTAAAAGCAAGCAGGAAGTGGAAGCGGAGTTTGTCAAAGCGGGTAAAGTGTTAGATGATGTAAAAGATATCGTGCCGTTTAAGGTGTTTACCGGCAATAAACCGACCAACTCGATTTTGCTGCAGAAAATTACGCCGTTCAGTCTGGGGGCGTTAATTGCCATGTATGAGCATAAAATTTTCGTACAGGGCGTGATTTTCAATATTTTCAGTTTTGACCAATGGGGCGTTGAGCTGGGTAAACAGCTGGCTAACCGCATTCTGCCGGAACTGGCGGACGACAGCCAAATCAGCAGCCACGACAGTTCTACCAACGGGTTGATCAATCAGTTTAAAGCCTGGCGCTAAAAGTGCGGTCGGTTTTGGCTTAGTTTTTACCCCTGACGCCAATCACAACGGGCATTTCTCCAACGAAATGCCCGTTTTTTATGGGAAATTTGCAGTCGCCGGTTTGGCATTAAACGGATTTAACTTTATACATGCAGAACGCGCTGACCAATAAAATCAACAGCGAAAAATAAAACACCGTGTTGTAATGCCAGAATTGCGTCACCAGCCCGGCGATCGGGCCGCCGATAATCCAACTGCCTTTTGCCGCGTTGCTGAATAGGGTGGTCGCCGCGCCCATTTGTGCTGGCATCAGATCCTGAAAATACACCATGCCGATTGTGGCGACGATACCGATAAACACCGCATTCAGCCCCTGCAAGGCGATAAACTGCCAAGGTTGTACGGCGAATAATAACCCCAGATAAAACAGCATACCGGCGAAAAGTGCGGTGAATATCAGCTGTTTTTTGGTAAAAAATCGGCTCAGATAACCGGCGAGCAACATAACCGGAATTTCCAGCCCCGCAGCGGTACCCATTAAAATTCCCGCCAGCTCCTGCGCCAGCTGCAACTGGTGAATCAGATATAACGGCATATTGATAAAATACATACTGTTACACACTAACATCAGCAGACAGGCGCTAAATAAAAAGGCGGTGCTTTTACGATTGGCGCGCGGCGCGTCAGTAATTTCGCGGCTGGACAGCGCTGTGTTGCGGGGGATTTTCGGCAGTAAACAGGCAGTCGCCGCCGCACACAGCAGAAACGCCAGCCCGGCCAGCAGATACATATAACTGAAGCCCCAGTGCAGTGCAATGGCAAAGGATAACGGCGGGCCGATAACCCAAGCAAGGGAAATCTGGGTTCGCATCACGGTGGTGAACATTACGCTTTCCCGTTTCATGCTTTCGCTGTATTCGCGGGCAAAGGCGAACGATTGCGGATTGGCGGCAGAACCTAAGCCTAAAAGTGTGGTTCCCAGTAGTATCAAAATATAATAATTGCGGCAGTAGGCAAAAATCAGGCAGCCGAAAATGGCAATCAGACAACAGGTCATTATGACTTTGCGCCGATCCTGTCGGGTGTCCGAATATTTTGCCACCAGCTGACTTAACAGGATGCCGATAACGGCGTTGACGGAATAAAAGATGCCGACCATTAACGGCGGCGCCTGAATTTCCTGTGATAAAAACAGGCTGAGGGTCGGTTGCTGAAAAGCGGAGGCGATGCCGGTCAGAAAGGCGATTAATAAAAACGTAAAGATAACCGTATTGGCCGGTTTTTGTGGTTCGGGTGTTAGCATAAATGCAATCTGTTAAGACGGAAATGACGCTATTTTACACCGTTGCGTCAAAAAAGTGCGGTCAATAATCGGAATATTTTCGCAGCGCGGCAAATCAACAGGCGACCGCAGTCGCCCGTTGAGCTGCTTGCCGGCTTAACCGATCACCGGCGGCAGATAACCCGCCTGAATTAAAAACGGCACGTTCATAATCAGTAAGCCCAGCAATAGCGCAATAAGCAAGCTGAGGTTGCCGCCGATGACGCGATAGCGCAGATCGGGATATAATTTTCGCATGCGCCATGCCAGACCGACCGGCAGCACCAAACCGTAAAAGGTGAACATTTGGCCGGCATATCCCAGCGCAGCGACGAAACCGTCCGGATAGAACAGCGCGAATGCCAGCGGCGGGATAAAGGTTAACACGCCCAAACCGAGGCGCCCTGCGCGGATGTTGACGCGTTTTAACAGATCATCCAGACAATCGAATAAAGACAGCGCCACGCCGAGGAATGAGGTGATTAATGCCAGCGTGGAAAAGGTGCGCACGGCACCGCTGATCAGCGGGCTTTCCGTTACATGGTAAGTGGCGTTGACCAATCCGTTTAAGGTCGGATCGGTATTAATAATTTGGACAAATTGCGATTGCGGAAATACGCCGTGGGTCGCCATTTGCCATAAAATATAGGCGACTAACGGGATAGCCGTGCCGCCGATAATGGCAATGCGCAGCCGGCGGATATCACCGTCCAGATAACTGTTGATACTCGGAATGATAACGTGGAAGCCGAACGAGGTAAAAAATACCGGGCTGGCGGAAATAATCAGGAAGTCTTTTAACGGCATCGCCATCAGATGCGCTGAACTGACCCGCGGCAGCATCATACTTAATACCAACACGAACGCCACCAGTTTGATCATAAACAGTAAGCGGGTCAGCGCATCCACCGCGCCGGTGCTGATCACAATGAAAACGCCTAATATGACGGTGAACAGCACAATGGAAATCGGCGTGGCATGCTCGCCTAAAAACGGCAGCACGCCGGCTAATAGCGACCCGCCGCCGGTTACATAGGCGGACAGAATGGCGTACATAAAAATAACCAGCGATAAGGTGGCGAGAATGCGTCCCGCCATACCGAAATATTGCTCCGCCAGCGTGGCGATACCGGCATCTTTGCGTTCGGCTTTCTGATAAACCTCAACGAATAACAGTGCGCTGTAAGACAGTAAAATCCACAGCGCGAACAGCAACAGCAAGGTATAAGTAAATCCCATTTCCGCCGAGGTCAGCGGCATTGCCAGCATACCCGCGCCGATGGTGGTGCCGGCAACAAGCAGAGCGCTGCCGAAAGTTTTATTTCGCATAAACGGATTATCCTTATTGAATGTAAAAAAAGTGCGGTCATTCTAGCGTAAATTTCTGGGATTGTAATTATATTTTTACGCTGCGTTTTTATTTATTTACAATTTTGCTATGACGTTGTATTTACAGGATTTGTTATCCCGATGCGCTTTTCCCGAAACTCTCTGCATTTATTGGCTCTGCGAGCGCGCGGAGGCCGGAAAGAAACAGGCGGCGGGGAATTGCAGGATTGTGTTACTCTGCCCCTATTTTTGTGATAAAATCCCCAACCGATTTCTCATGCATAATTAATTTTAGGAAAGACTATGAAAGTATTGGAAGGCGTTGTTGCGGCACCGAACGCAAAGATTGCAGTGGTGATCGCCCGTTTTAACAGTTTTATTAATGAAAGCCTGCTGGAAGGCGCGGTAGATGCGCTGAAACGGGTCGGTCAGGTGAAAGACGAAAATATTACCTTAGTTCGCGCACCGGGCGCTTATGAACTGCCGCTGGTGGCGCGCCGTCTGGCAGAAAGTAAAAAATACGATGCGATTGTGGCGTTGGGAACGGTGATTCGCGGCGGCACGGCGCATTTCGAATATGTGGCGGGCGAAGCGAGCAGCGGTTTAGGTCAGGTGGCGATGCAGGCGGAAATTCCGGTGGCGTTTGGGGTGTTGACCACGGAAAATATCGAACAGGCTATCGAACGCGCCGGTACCAAAGCGGGCAATAAAGGGGCGGAAGCCGCGCTGGTCGCACTGGAAATGGTAAATTTATTGGCACAGATTGAAGCGGCGTAATCTATGAGTGAACAGCTAAAAAAAATCTCGCCGCGCCGCAGAGCAAGAGAATGTGCGGTTCAGGCCTTATATTCTTGGTATGTATCGCAGAATCCGGCGGAAACCGTTGAATTGGCCTTTGTCACCGATCAGGATATGAAAGGGGTGGATCTGCCGTATTTCCGTAAACTGTTCCGGCAAACCGTGGAGCATATTGATGCCGTCGAAACGACGCTGCGTCCTTATCTGGATCGTGATATCGGCGAGCTGGATCCGATCGAACGCGCCATTCTGCGTTTGGCGGTGTATGAATTACAGTTTGAACCGGACGTGCCGTATAAAGTCGCTATCAATGAAGCGATTGAAGTGGCGAAAGTCTTCGGCGCAGACGACAGTCATAAATATGTGAATGGCGTATTGGATAAAATTGCGCCGGCGTTATCTCGTAAATAATTGATGTCAAGGGGAAAGCGGTATGAGCGAGGGTGAGTTTGATATTATTCAACGGTATTTCACTGCGTCGAAAAGGCTTCCCCGTAAAGACGTTATCGTTTCGGTCGGCGATGATTGCGCCATTACTGAGCACCGCCAGAATCAGCGCATTGCCGTCACCACCGATACTATGGTGGAAAATACCCATTTCCTGCCCGATATCAGCGCCGCCGATCTCGCCTATAAGGCCGCCGCAACGAATTTAAGCGATTTAGCCGCCATGGGCGCCGAACCGGCCTGGTTTTCGTTGGCATTGACCTTGCCCCGAGTTGATCATCAGTGGTTGAGCGAATTCAGCCACAGTTTTTTTACGGTGCTGGATCACTATAATGTGGATTTAATCGGCGGCGATACCACTCAGGGAGCGCTGCACGTCATTACGATCACCGCGCAGGGGATTGTGCCGAAAGGTAAAGCCTTATGTCGTCACAGCGCCAGACCCGGCGACTGGATTTATGTGTCCGGTTCTTTAGGCGACAGTGCCGCGGGGTTGGCTTTATTATTGCAGGGCAAACACGCGACAGATGCGTCGCTGAGTGCGGATCAGCAATATCTTATCCGGCGTCATTTGCGCCCGACGCCCCGCGTATTGCTGGGATTTGAGCTGGCGGTATCTTCACTGGCAAATGCGGCGATCGACATTTCCGACGGTTTTATTGCCGATTTGGGGCATATTCTGCAGCGTAGCCAATGCGGTGCGGTGATTCACTTGGATAAACTGCCGTTATCCGAACCGTTAATGCATGAATTCGGCCGCGCGCAGGCCGAGCAGTTTGCGCTGAGCGGCGGTGAGGATTACGAACTGTGCTTTACCGTTTCCGATCTCAACCGGGCAAAACTGGAACGGGCTTTGATGCACATCGGCGTAGCTTATACCTGCGTGGGGCAAATCCGCTCGCTGGGGGCGCATAATAAAAACCGTATTTATTTTCAGCGTTACGGCAAACCGGCGGATGCGGCAAATACCGCCGGTTTTGAACATTTTCGTTAGGACAGTGCGATGCAAGCGCAAAATGATCCGTTAAAACGGATAAAACTATACCATCCCGTTCATTTCTTTGCGTTGGGATTCGGCTCCGGCTTAATGCGCCCGGCACCGGGAACCTGGGGAACGCTTGCCGGCACGATTGTCGGCGGCTTACTGCTGCAATATTTAACGCTGAATACTTTTCTGATTTTGACCGCACTTTGTTTTGTGGTCGGCTGCTATTTATGCCGCAAAACCTCGCAGGATATGGGCATGCATGATCACGGCGCGATTGTGTGGGATGAGTTTGTCGGGATTTTTATCGTATTATCCGCCTTGCCGCAGCTTACGCTGTTCTGGTATGTTGCCGCCTTTTTGATCTTCCGTTTTTTCGATATTGTTAAGCCTTATCCTATTCGCTATTTCGATCAAAAACTGGAAAGCGGATTCGGTATCATGATTGATGATGTGTTGGCCGCGCTTTACAGTGTGGTGCTGATTAAAATTATCGCATTTTTTGTATAGGTTCCCTATGTTTACCATCTTGCTGGTCAACCTTGCCGGGTTATTAAGCCCGGGGCCCGATTTTTTCTATGTCAGCCGTAAAGCGGCAAGCGATACCCAAAATAATGCCATTGCCGCCGCTTTCGGCATCAGCCTCGGCATTTTAATCTGGGCGACTATCGTCATTTTCGGCTTATCCCTGATAAGCCGCACGCATAACCTTATTCAGTATATTATTATGTGTTTGGGCGGCAGCTATCTGGTCTATTGCGGGATTAAACTGCTGAAAGTGACGGCAAACACCAAATTGCAAGCCGCCCATCCGCTGCGTGAAGCGAAAAGCGCTATCCGCCGGGAAATCGGCAAGGGGCTGATGATTAATCTGAGCAATGCCAAAGCGATTGTGTTTTTTACCAGCGTATTATCCGGTTTTATGAGCGGTATTGCCGATCCGGCTGCCATCATTGCCGTTATTTTGCTGCTGACGCTGGAAACTTTCCTCTATTTCAGCATGATCGCATTTTTATTTTCACGCAATATGGTGCGGCGTTTTTATACCGAATATAATCGTTATATTGATAATTTTGCCGGATTGGTTTTTCTGCTGTTCGGCGGCGAACTGATTTATACCGGCATTAGCGCGATAATTAACACAACATCTTAAAGGATAAGGAAAAAACTATGACATTACAAATTGCAGTGGCAGGCGCAGGCGGCCGTATGGGGCGCCAATTGATTCAGGCGATTCAGACCGCAGACGGCGTTTGCCTCGGTGCGGCGTTTGAACGTCCGGGTTCATCATTAATCGGTACCGATGCGGGCGAGCTGGCGGGTGTCGGCGCGTTGGGCGTTAAGGTTTCAGACGATCTGTCCGCACAAAAAGACCATTTTGATGTGTTCATTGATTTTACTCGTCCTGAAGGCACATTGGAGCATCTCCGATTCTGTGTTGCGCACGGGAAAAAAATGATTATCGGCACCACCGGTTTTAATGACGCAGGCAAACAGGACATCCGGCAGGCCGCACAACAAACCGCCATTGTGTTTGCCTCCAATTTCAGTGTCGGCGTCAATCTGGTATTTAAATTGCTGGAAAAAGCGGCGAAAGTGATGGGGGATTATTGCGATATCGAAATTATCGAAGCTCATCACCGTCACAAAGTGGATGCCCCGTCCGGCACGGCATTATCCATGGGCGAACATATCGCCAAAACGCTGGGACGCGATTTAAAAACACAGGGCGTTTTCTGCCGAGACGGAATTATTGGCGAACGCAAACCGGATGAAATCGGGTTTTCGACCATCCGAGCCGGCGATGTGGTCGGCGAACACAGCGTCTGGTTTGCCGATATCGGTGAACGGGTGGAAATTTCCCATAAAGCCTCAAGCCGCATGACCTTTGCCAACGGCGCCGTCCGGGCGGCAAAATGGATTGCCGCACAAGACAAGGGATTATTCGACATGACGGATGTGCTGAGTCTGAATAATTTATAGGCTGTAGCGCGACAGTTTTCACACCATATTCACTCTTATAACGTTCTCGACCTCATGATCGCACTGAAAGTGCGGTCATTTTTTTGCCGTTTTTATAATTCGATTTCCAAATCCTCTTCCACCCGACAGCAGCAGAGCAGGATTTCATCCGGATTTAAAAAGGCAAGGGGCGTTTCTTTATAAGAGACCTTGCCTTTTCGTATCTTCACCCGACAAGACCCGCAATACCCGCTGCGGCATTGATATTCATGGCAAACGCTGTGTTGCTCCAGCCGGTTGAGCAGCGGAATGTCATTGTCATGTTCAATAATTCGGTTACTGTGTAATAAATGGATTTTCATTATTTAAGCGTTGAGATAACGTAAAATTGCCCGGAAGAACATTCATTATAATGACCGTTAAATCCAGATAAAATAGGCAAGCCCGCCGATAATGGCAATACAGAATAAATTCAGCATAAACCCAACCTTCGCCATATCCGCTTGTCGCACATAACCGGTGGCGCAACGTCGTTTATTGTAAGCCGAGACGGAAAAAACGAAAAAGTGCGGTGAAATTTTCAAACATTTTTAAAACGTTTAAAAAAACACCGCACTTTTTATCAACCGGTCTTACAGATCAAAATCGCCGAAATCGTTGGTATCGACTTTGGAATCAATCTGACCGACGAGGTAGGAGCTGACTTCCACTTCCTGCGGCGCAACCTGTACGTTATCGGAAACCAGCCACGCATTGATCCACGGAATCGGGTTGGAGCGCGCCTGAAACGGCAGCGGAAGACCGACCGCCTGCATGCGGATATTGGTGATGTATTCCACATATTGCACCAGAATATCCTTATTCAGACCAATCATCGAGCCGTCTTTAAACAGATAATCCGCCCAGGCCTTTTCCTGTTCGGCCGCAGCGACGAATAGATCGTAGGCTTCCTGCTTGCATTCTTCGGCGATTTCCGCCATTTCCGGATCGTCCTGACCGGCGGCCATAATATTCAGAATATGCTGTGTGCCGGTTAAATGCAGGGCTTCGTCGCGGGCGATAAATTTAATGATCTTGGCATTGCCTTCCATCAGCTGGCGTTCGGCAAAAGCAAAGGAGCAGGCGAAAGACACATAGAAACGAATCGCTTCCAGCGCATTGACGCTCATTAAACAGAGGTAAAGCTGTTTTTTCAGATTGCGCAGGGTGACGACGCAGTCTTTTTCGTCCACGCGGTATGTGCCTTCGCCGTATAAACCGTATAACTGACTGTCGCGGATCAAATCGTCGTAATAAGCGGAAATATCCTTCGCGCGCTTGATGATTTCTTCATTGGTGACGATATCGTCGAATACCACCGAAGGATCATTGACGATATTGCGGATAATGTGGGTATAAGAGCGGGAATGAATCGTTTCCGAAAACGTCCAGGTTTCAATCCAGGTTTCCAGCTCAGGAATGGACACCAACGGCAGCAATGCCACATTCGGACTGCGCCCCTGAATGGAATCAAGCAGGGTTTGATATTTCAGGTTGCTGATAAATATATGTTTTTCATGTTCCGGCAATGCGGCATAATCAATACGATCCTGCGATACGTCTACCTCCTCCGGACGCCAGAAGAAAGATAGTTGTTTTTCAATAAGTTTCTCAAAAGTCTCATATTTTTGCTGATCATAACGCGCAACATTCACATTCTGCCCGAAAAACATCGGCTCTTTTAGTTGATCGTTTTTGGTTTGGGAAAAGGTGGTATATGCCATAAAAAATACCTTTATTTGCAGTTAAGAATGGTTTGTATTTTACCATGAAAATTGCTTTATGTAATAACAAGAGGGAATAGACGGCTTTTATATTGATTAGGTTTTAATTTATGGCTACGCGTGGGTAGCCGGCCGATTACCGAGGCATCAGGTAAACCCGTACCTAATGTTTCAACTCTCGGCTACGCGTAGGTAGCCGGCGGTTTTTAAACCGAGCACATCACCATAACATTTTGTTTCAACTCTCGGCTACGTGTAGGTAGCTGGACTTGCCGGTGTTCGATTCCCGTGGACTTGTTGCGGTTTCAACTCACAACTACGTGTAGGTAGCTGGGCTGGCAAGCGAATCACTGGCGCACCGAAGCAATTGTTTCAACTCACAACTACGCGTAGGTAGCCGGCAAAATCTCTCTGATTTGTTGTATTTTGGTGTTGTTTCAACTCACAACTACGCGTAGGTAGCCGGGTTCATTCAGCGGTGGTGCGGTGTCATACAGCATGTTTCAACTCTCGGCTACGCGTAGGTAGCCGGCTACTAAGCCGTCGTCTAACGCTTGATAAAATGTTGTTTCAACTCTCGGCTACGCGTAGGTAGCCGGTTCGCGCGTTTCCAGCTCGGTATCAAGCACCGAGTTTCAACTCTCGGCTACGTGTAGGTAGCCGGATGCAACTCTCGGCGGACGCCTTGATATTGCTGATGTTTCAACTCACAGCTACGCATAGGTAGCCGGTGGTTCAGACAAATAACCCGCTACAACCAACAGGGTTTCAACTCACAGCTACGCATAGGTAGCCGGCCACTGTAACTTCCTTTCGTATTTGTCTGCCGCTTGTTTCAACTCACAGCTACGCATAGGTAGCCGGAAGGTAGTAAAGGGAAATTATTTTATAGCGATCAGTTTCAACTCACAGCTACGCGTAGGTAGCCGGACAGTACCACCATTTTTCATTAAAATAGCACGATTAGTTTCAACTCACAGCTACGCGTAGGTAGCCGGAAAAGGCGTCGGCAACGGCTTCGCCCTCATTCAAGTTTCAACTCACAACTACGCGTAGGTAGCCGGGTTAATGATTTCCGCTCCGCAAATTCGACGGGCTTGGTTTCAACTCACAGCTACGCGTAGGTAGCCGGCTATGCAAGGGCTGAATCTGGATTTAGCCGATGTCGTTTCAACTCACAGCTACGCGTAGGTAGCCGGCTTTTTAAAGATAATGGCTAAATCATTCGGGCTGTTTCAACTCACAGCTACGCGTAGGTAGCCGGACATACGGGCGATTAAGCCATACGCAGATCACTAGTTTCAACTCACAGCTACGCGTAGGTAGCCGGATCCATTAAAAGCGCGGGAAACCTATCAATACGTTGTTTCAACTCACAGCTACGCGTAGGTAGCCGGCAGTCTGGGACAGCGGTATAAGTATCTCGATTATGTTTCAACTCACAGCTACGCGTAGGTAGCCGGGAACAGGTAAGATTATACAACAGAACTGACATGCCGTTTCAACTCACAGCTACGCGTAGGTAGCCGGACTTACTTTTAGTTCAAACTCAGTGCCAAATCGTTGTTTCAACTCACAGCTACGCGTAGGTAGCCGGCAAGCGTTTTACGATAGCAAAACTTCATGACTGTGTTTCAACTCACAGCTACGCGTAGGTAGCCGGAGCAATGCCGCAATATCGCACCAGACCCCAATGGGTTTCAACTCACAGCTACGCGTAGGTAGCCGGCCGCACAATAGTGCGGTTTTATTTTGGAGAAATGGTTTCAACTCTCGGCTACGTGTAGATAGCCGGCTTTGAGGGAGTGATTTATTATTTTGAATTACACGTTTCAACTCTCGGCTACGTGTAGGTAGCCGGGTTTGAGGACTATATGGAGTTTAAAAATTACGATGTTTCAACTCTCGGCTACGTGTAGGTAGCCGGTCATAGACCACCTCACCCCGTTGTGTGTTTAGTCGTTTCAACTCTCAGCTACGCGTAGGTAGCCGGTTGGGAGTTATTACAATACAATTTTAATAAAATGTTTCAACTCTCAGCTACGCGTAGGTAGCCGGTTCGGACGTTTGAATAGTGCGGAGATAGTGTTATGTTTCAACTCTCAGCTACGCGTAGGTAGCCGGAATCTCAAAAACCAAGGTTATTACTAAGAAAATCGTTTCAACTCTCAGCTACGCGTAGGTAGCCGGAAGGAAACAATACCGGAAATTTCCGCCAGAATCGGTTTCAACTCTCAGCTACGCGTAGGTAGCCGGGAGAAATTGAAAAGCACCAATGCCGTATAGATGTAGGTTTCAACTCTCAGCTACGCGTAGGTAGCCGGGTAATATTGATTTAGTTTGTGGTAAAGATATTGCTGTTTCAACTCTCAGCTACGCGTAGGTAGCCGGCTTTTGCGATTGCTATTGTTAATGGCAATCAAATTGTTTCAACTCTCAGCTACGCGTAGGTAGCCGGGGAAACTTGATGTAAAAGATCAACTTAAGCACGGTAGTTTCAACTCTCAGCTACGCGTAGGTAGCCGGTTGTGATAGATTTAATAGGGTAATAGCCATCAAGCGTTTCAACTCTCAGCTACGCGTAGGTAGCCGGGGGAGTTATACCGGTTTACTCAATCGCGGTGATGGCGGTTTCAACTCTCAGCTACGCGTAGGTAGCCGGTCGATTTGTTAAATCAAGCGTCTTCTTGGGCTTCTGTTTCAACTCTCAGCTACGCGTAGGTAGCCGGTTTTGTTTAACGATCCGTACAGCGGTCGCCTGGTGTTTCAACTCTCAGCTACGCGTAGGTAGCCGGGCGACGCACGCGGTCAAGACTTGGCAACAGACTATGGTTTCAACTCTCAGCTACGCGTAGGTAGCCGGTTTATGTTTATAAAGAGTTTTATTGGTGGGTCGTGTTTCAACTCTCAGCTACGCGTAGGTAGCCGGATGCGCCGGAAACCCTTATTATTACTCCAGATTGGTTTCAACTCTCAGCTACGCGTAGGTAGCCGGTTTTTCTTTTTTCTGTTTTTTGCAAGATCAGAGGGGTTTCAACTCTCAGCTACGCGTAGGTAGCCGGTTGTCAGGAAAATCGCTGTAGTAACCTGTGATAACGCGTTTCAACTCTCAGCTACGCGTAGGTAGCCGGCAGTCCCCTGAGGAAGTTCAACAAATCTACTTAGGTTTCAACTCTCAGCTACGCGTAGGTAGCCGGATAATACGCAACCCTGTCATAGTGCCCCCTCACGTTTCAACTCTCAGCTACGCGTAGGTAGCCGGATGCTGTTACGCTATCTTTAATTCAAACTTTCTAGTTTCAACTCTCAGCTACGCGTAGGTAGCCGGCACTTGTAGGAGGTCATCAGGCGGCTGAAGACCCGTTTCAACTCTCAGCTACGCGTAGGTAGCCGGTTCCGCCGAGGGGGTAAAGCAAGCCACATATGACGTTTCAACTCTCAGCTACGCGTAGGTAGCCGGTGAACAGATCGACAACGACAAATGTTTCTGCGACGTTTCAACTCTCAGCTACGCGTAGGTAGCCGGATCGCTTATTAATCAGATCGGTACCGATTGGATGTTTCAACTCTCAGCTACGCGTAGGTAGCCGGCAAACTTGACAAGGCCCCGGAACATTTGTTTGAAGTTTCAACTCTCAGCTACGCGTAGGTAGCCGGCAGCGTTAAAGTACCACTTGCATTTTCGCTAGCTGTGTTTCAACTCTCAGCTACGCGTAGGTAGCCGGTCGGTCAGGATAGCAAGTACCAAGAATTACAGAAGTTTCAACTCTCAGCTACGCGTAGGTAGCCGGATGACGAACTGATCCGTCGTTACGGTTACAACGTGTTTCAACTCTCAGCTACGCGTAGGTAGCCGGTACGCACGACGTTCTCTGTTTTTCCGCCTGTCAGTTTCAACTCTCAGCTACGCGTAGGTAGCCGGTGCATTTTTGAGAAAGGGCGAAGGGAGTGGCTTGAAAAGCCGGAATTCGCTGATCTTTAACAAAAAGACGGGAAGCAAGTATAACATAGCTTTATTTATGTTATACGAATAAGTTAAGTATCTAATTTGTTAAAGAAACATGGAATCGCTAATCTAAGAGGATTTTATGTGAACCAACGGTTAGCGATCAGATAATTAATATATCTTTAAAAATATCCGGAGCGGGTTTAGCGCCATGATGTTCGACTTTATTCCGCCATTTACTGCCTAAGTGATAGAACCTTAAACTATCTGATTCGGGATCATAGGTTTCCAGCAGTTTCTGTTTTAGTTTTACCCATTGATCAGGTGTTACATCACATTCGAATACGGAGTATTGTGCCCTAACACCATAGTCTAAACAATACTTTGCTATACGACGTAAGCGGCGCTGCCCTGCGGGATCTTCAAATGATATATCATAAGTAATTAACATCAGCATAATTTTATCTCATTAAAAAAGGTGGATATTCCGCCAGATCGCCACGCAGATGCCGCGCTAATAGCATTGCCTGAATATGCGGCAGTAAACCGATTTCAACATCTTCCTGTAAAAAGGGATGAATAATTTTTTCCTGTTTTTTCATTTGCAAGGTTTGGAATATAAGTTTACGCAGTTCAGGCTTAAGGTTTACGGCACCACTCGCTTCAATCGTAAAATCCCGTGGTTTGACTTGACCGCGATTAATTAAACTCAGCACCATACGATCAATCCACCAGGCCCGAAATTCCTCAAGAATATCTTGTGCCAGACTGTCTCTTCCCGGGCGATCCGCGTGCAGAAAACCGACCTGTGGATCCAGACCGATACTTTGCAGAGCACCACTGATGTCTTTACCTACTATGCTATACAAGAAGGACAATAAGGCGTTAATGCCATCACGCGGCGGGCGGCGGTTACGTCCATCGAAAGTAAATTCGCTATTTTCAGTAAGTAAGTTCCGGAATACGCCGAAATAACGTGATGCGGCCTCGCCTTCAATACCTCGGATTAATTCCAGATTTTCAGCTTTTTTTAATTGTTGCAAACTGATATTTAAAGCCACAACAGCCGATTGTACGGATTGATGCTCGCCGTGATTGCGCAGCCGTCGCTGTAGCACCCGCTTGCTTGACTGAATCTTTGCTGCAATAATATGCCGCGCAATCGGCACCGGATTTTGTTCCGATAGTCGGTACTGCGCCCGCCGCAGCAATACATTGCCGCTTTGGCGCCCTTGTAAGCGTCCTAAAAAACGCCCGTTTTCGGTAAAAAACGCCAGATTTACATTATTTTCGCCGCAAAATCCCATCAAAAACGGCGACACCAACACATTGCCGAAACAGAAAATATGCCCGATGGAATGCACCGGCAACTGCGCTACTTTCTTCCGCTCCTGTTCCACCACCAGCGTTTCCCGCTCCTTATGCAGATAACTGCCCTGCGTGGTGATATACAGCGTATTTTGCAGCTTGCGCATAGTTGAAAAACTCCCTTGATTTTGACCGCACTTTTGTTTTTTTAATTTACCAATTTACCGTTTAGACCATCTGAAATGGTTCCGGCAGATTGAGTTAGATAACACACTATCCATGATCTGCGGTTACCTGTTATTTTTTACAACCAACACACTTCCGCTGGTTTTCAGACACGTTTTTAAATATGTCCAATACATAGGATAAGCGGGGCGCTCAGCATCCAACAAAATAAAATCGTAGCTACTTGATTACTTTGTAAAAATTTGCCGGCATCGACACATAATGCGGTAGTGACTTCAGATAATCCCGTTGCAACAAGATGTTTCAGTGCGGTCTGCTGACATTGCGTTTCAATTTCCAAAGTAATTAAATGTCCACCGGTTTGTTCTACAGCATCAGCCTGCCACAATGTGGAATAGCCTCCTGACGTGCCGATTTCCAACAAACTTTTTGCTTGTTTAGCAAGCACCAATAGCGCCAAAAATTCAGCCGATTCAGGTTCAATAACAGCGCCGGCATGCTTACCTGTATCCCAGCTCAATTAAATCATTTAAGAACCAATACCGCCCTAAAACAAAGGACGGTATTGGACTACTTTGCTTACAATTAGCAACTAACAATCAAGGTTTCAACACACAACCGCCCGTAGACGATTGAAGACGCGCCATTGGTCAATTCATTCAGCTTGGCGGTCTCAATACACAGCCACTCAATGGCAGCTGAAATAAGTTTAAATTATTAAAGTAGTTAACAATCCTCCTTTATTCAAAATGAAAGTATTTTATGGGCTAACAAATGAAAATATATCCGGCATTTTAGAAAGAATCCACAAGGCAACTAAAATAATACCAATGACAATCTTTCTCAGCCCTTTAAAATGCATTAGAAATTCATCGTCTGCTTTCTTTTCTAAATGAATCATCCAGAATTTATCACGTTGATTACCCATACATAATATCTCCATCGCACAAGATCATGGTTATTATCTTAGGGCATCAGAATATTAATTTCAAATTTCTTGAAAGTTAATTGCTTATTTATATAACAAACAACCCCTCCACATACCCCACCGACCGATCCCGATCCAACAACTTTGGCTGGCAAACCTCCATCAGCGAGCAGGCTTTGCAGCGTTTGCTGTAGTTGGGCAGCGGGGTTTGTCCGCTTGCCAAGAGTTCGCGTACTTGGGCGATAACGGTCAGCGTCTGCGCTCTAAGGTCATCTGAAAACGCTACCGGTACACGGTGGCGGGTTTGCATATACCACAGTGCGCCTTCGGCGATGGTTTGTCCGGTCATCTCTTCTAAACACAGCGCCTGCGCGCAAAGCTGGATTTCGTCGAACGGATCGGGTTTGGGCTTACCGCGTTTGTATTCCACCGGTTTCAGGCGACCGGTTTTTATCTCCACCTCGACCAAATCCAAAATACCGCTGATGCCTAATTTTTCCGCCGAAACGTGTACGGCGCGCTCGAAACGCATGCCGCCTCTCGTTTCCGGCTCACCCGAATCCACCCGCTCGTGCAGCGAACGTCCCTGCGCGGTGAGATAGTTTTCCGCCCACGCCTGCTCGTTGTGAATCAATGCGCATTGGCGCGGGCAGAAAGCAAAGTGCTGCAAAGCAGAAAGGGGAACGATGAGTTGTTCCGCTTGCTTATCGCCTTGGGCTGCTTGGTCAGGAAAAAGTGCGGTCATTTTTTTAGTGTTTTTTTAGAAGCCGTCAATTTCCTGTGGAATCAAGCCTTCAAGGTTGTGCAATGCGTAACTGCCGTCCGTATTCACTTTCAGGCTGCCGTGCACTTTGGCGGAGGAATATTGTCCGGCTTTGCAGTTGTGTTCCCACCAAATCAGTTTCAACACTTGCATGCTGCCTTCGGGGCGGGCGGATGAGGCGTCGCCTTCAAACAGTTTGGTTAGCACGGTTTTGATGGTTTCGGCATCGGCGTCGGAAAAGCCGGTGCGTTCGGCAAGTTGCGGCGACATAGCACCGAAGGCGACGTAAATGCCGCTGTCGACGCGGTGTTTCATGCCCATGGTGTCGGAGCCGCGTTTGCTACCGTCGCCTTCGCCGCTCACGCTTTTGGTAATTTGCGTGCTGGTGATATTGACCGGTTCGACGCTGAATGCCGACTGGATGGTGACAGGGCCGCGTACGGCAATCGATACGCCTGCGCCGTCGTCACTTTTGCCGAACGCGAATACCTGCCCGAAACTGCGCACGTCCAGCCATTTTTCACAGGCTTTTTTGGCGGTTTCGTCTTTATTGGCTTTTTTAGCGTTAAAGGCTTCCGCGCCTAAACCCACATTTTTGTCTTTGGCGCGGTTGGCGAGGCTGGTCATGCCGTCGGTTTTCTTTTCGTCGGATTGCACGAAAATGCTTGCGCCGCCATCTTGCAGGCGATCGCGGATTTTACGTTTCAGGCAAACATCGGTCATTTCGCCGAAGCCGGCAAAATCGGCACGCGGGCGGTTGCCGTTTAAAGGATCGCCGTTGGGATTAGCATTGGTGACTTTAACAATCAGGGCGAAGTCGATTTTTTTGGTTAAGCTCATGTTGTTTTCCTTTCACTATTTAGGGTTATTCAGTGGTTTCGGTTTTCTTTTGTTTGGCCGCTTGGCGCTCGGCAATTTGGCGGTTGTTTTCCATTTTTTGGCAATGATAACCAAGCAGAAACTCGCCGCTTAATTTGTCGTCGCAAGTAAAGTCGTTATGTCGGAACAGTTCCATAATTTCGCCGATGGCTTGCGAGCCGGTATCTTTTCCACGGTTGCGCAGCCGGTCTTGATAAGGCTTCAGCGCCAGTTCGATATTGCGCCAAGTGGCGAAGGGGTGTTCGGCAAAGCGCTGCATATAACGTTCGGCGGTAGTGGCGCGTTTTTCTTCCGCCAGATAAAGCGCGTAGGATTCGATATTTTCGGCAATGGCCAGCAATCTGCCGTATAAATAATCGCGCGCGCGGTTTTCGATATCCAAGCTCATAGAATAAGTCCTCCTTTTTGATAAATCATGATGACGGGCGCGCCAGCCTTTGTATAAAGCGCAGGCGACGCCGATATTGCGTTGCCATTCCCAATGCTCGCTGCCGTTAGGATTGCAGGCCGTCCGAAAACTTTGTTGCACCAAATCATAAGGCATCGGCACGTTTTTACCGCCGGCAATCACCGGCAGCAAACGGGCGTAGAGTTGCTTTTTCAGGCTATCGCTCAATGCTTGTCCATAAATGGCATGGCCGATGGCGTACGGCGAGGGTGGCACGAACGCCCAAAGGGTGTGTTTGTCTGTTTTTTTGCCGTTCGGTTTTTCAATGCTATGGCGTTGATACCAAGAAAAATCGTCTATCCAGGCATCCAGATTGGCGAAATAATCGGCCGGCAAAAACTCTTGGTAATAGGTCAGTGCCATACGCCCCGGTGTTGCGGAATCCAGCATTAATAATGAGATTTGCTCATGGGCTTTTAATGCTGCCTGATAGCCGTGCAGTTTCTTTTTGATGATGTGGGCGGCGGCTTTTCCGATATTGACCGACCAATCGACATTTTCAGACGGCGTATCAGGTAAAAATTCATCGCAATTTTTGACCGCACTTATATCCAGATTGTCCCAATCAATTTCATCCGACATATCTTTTATCGGTGAAGGAATTTGCTTGCCACTGACCGCCCAAGCGACGGTGACTTGATCGCCGTTGCGGATGCCTTGTCGGGCTATCAGCCAGCGTAAGGCGCTATGCGCTTTGGCGGAGACTTCCGCCGATACGCTGGCTGCTTCTTCGGCCGATTCAAAGCGACCGCGAAAGGTGTAACCGGTCGTATCATTGGAAGAAATCAATTTGGCTTTATCACCCGTATGGCGCAGTTTAGCCGGGTGCATGGTGGAAACCGTCGCATCAGTGCCTTGCACCAGACAAAAACCTTTTTGTGTAGCGCTGCTGCCGAGATAGTCTATCCATGACTGTTGCACGCCGCTATCCGTCCAGGTTTCGCTCTGTACATCGCCTGCAATTTCCACACACCAGCACACCAATGCCGAACCGAATTCGATTTCGCCTTTGGTTTTCGGCAAGACGGAAAAAATCAGCGGAGCAGCGCCCTCCGCATCCCATTTGCGCAACACCTTGCCGTTTGAATCCAACTGAAAAACGCCTGTCCGCACCAAATCGGCGACAACCGTACCTTTGCTGATATAATTCAGCACCGCCTGCACTTTCGGGTGTTTATATGCCGAATCACACCATGCCTGCAACTGCTTTTGATAACCTTCGAAATAGGCTTTTTTGCCGCCGCCGTAATCGGCATAATCTTTGGCGACATATTGGATTTTGTCTGCCAGCGGATGCGGTGCTTCGCCGCTGGTGCGATTTTCTGACGATTCGGTGGCCGGCAGCATAATCGCCGTTTTCGGTGGCATTACCCACGCTGTCTGAAATTCGCCTTGTCCGTTTAGTACGATAACGATATGGGCGTTTTGCAGGGTATGGCCGACCGGGGTTAACGGCTCGTCATCGCTGTCAAAGGTTTGCCCTGATACGGTTTCGTATGTCCGATACAACTTCTGCATCCAACTCATAATCCCAACTCCTCTGCCTCGGTTTCTACCGGCTTCATATTTCGTTTAAACGGTCTGTGAGGCTGCATTTTGCGGATAAAACGGGTTTTCAGACGGCCTGTATTATCGTTTACGCTTGGGAATTCGATTACGCCATGTTGCATATTGGCTTGCCAAAAACGGTTGATCAATTCGTGCTTACCCGTTTCTTCGGGGTAGCCGAAGCTATGGAACATCAAGCCGAAATCGAGATTGTCGATTTCATCGTAAAAGCCTGCTTTGCCATCCCGACTTGGGCTGCCGAATTGGCACGGCTCCACATAGCCCTGACAGTCGCGTGTGCCCAGGAAAATATCCTGCCGTCCGCCGCGATCCAGCATTCGACGGGCAATCGCCATATGTTTGCCGAGATTACGGTCGTCTTTGAGCTCGTGCCAATATTCGTTCCAAGTAAAATGCGCTTGTACTTGATATTCCACCTCTTGCAGAAAGGTGTAAATCGCCAGCGTATTGCCGCCGTTCCAATCTAGCGGTTTGGTGGATTTGCTTTGGGTGCGAATCGGCTTCATGACACGAATTTTATCAATATGCCAGATCAGGGTGGGTTTCCAATAAATGCTCCTCAAAATGCCTTTTATCGCTTCATACGTCGGCACTTGGTAGGTAAATTTTTCACCGCCGATTTTGGTAATGGGGTCGGTAAACAAAGCTTGTCGTCCCCAGACACGAAAGGTCATTGTGCTGTTCATAGTGCTCCTTTTATAAGCCATAAAACATCATTGTACCGGCGTCATCAACCGACAAGCCGTATTCATCGGTGTAATGCGCATCTTTCAAATAATAAATCCCCGAACCTGCCTGCACTTCATGTACAGCGTATTCTTTTTCCAGTTGTTGCCATACTTTCGGGAACACGTTCACACTATAGCGCTGTGCTTTTGCCAAAGTGCGGTACATTTTTTTCGGATTCCATTCGCCGCACAACGTAGCAATTAATTCCCTGCCTTCGCCATACGGCACAATCACGGCGCGGGTCGGCGCCTCAATTGTTTGGAAGGTACGTCCCGCACTTTTGAAAGATTGCATCAGCAACGGAAACGGCTTGGTGCGTTCATTGTTTTTATTGGCGTAAGGATTGTTTTCATTATCACTCAACCAATCCAGCAGCGAACCTGTCGTGCTGTTTTTGACGGGATAAACCATCTCACTGCGACGGTTATAAAAATAGTACTGGAAATACTGCTGCATGGCTGCGGGCTGCAAAATATCCTGCCCTGAAAATTCACGCAATACGCGCTCGGCATGGATTTGCCCTTGATGAATATCAGGCAACATCTGTGCCAAACTCGGCTCTTGCAGATTCAATACATACACTTGCCCTTTGCCGTCTTTTTCGCCATGGCGATTGCAGCGCCCCGCCGCTTGGGCAATGGAATCCAAGCCGCCCAAAGCGCGCATCACGCAAGCCATCGAAAGATCGATGCCGGCCTCGGTTAACTGGGTACTGATGCAAATCACGGGTTCTTGATTTTTTAAACGCGTTTTAATGGTATCAAAAATAGCTTTGCGGTGCGCCGCACATTGATGGGTGCTGAGATGAAACAACGCTTCGGGCGGCACGTTTTGTTTTTGGCAATATTGGTACAAATCCTGCGCCCATTTTTTTGTATTCACGATAAACAGGCAGCTTGAGGCCGTCTGAAACTGCGCCAATAAAAACGCACCTGCCTCATCCGGCGACCAACCGCCGGCTTTAGGTTGATAGCGGATTTCCACGCGTGATAAGTCATCGAACAGCTTATTTAACTGATCGTTTTTACCCATAATCTCGGCATTTTCCGCTAACTTTAATTCGCCGAATGCCGATTTGGGCAGCTTGTCCAGCAACGGTTGGGTCGCGGTACACAATACCGCGCTGGATTTGCCGAATTTTGTCAGCCAGTTCAATACATTGCAGAACAAATGCACACATTTTATCGGCAGAGTTTGGATTTCATCAAAAATCAGCACGCTGCGGGTCATCGGGTGAATATGCCGCGCACCGCGTGTGCCGCCGCCGAACCAGGCATCGAGAAACTGCACCATAGTGGTAAACACAATCGGCTTATCCCAGTTTTCGGCAAGCAGCTTGTCCTGCCAGGTTTGTTTTTCGGGCTCAAGATTGGAGTGATGTTCCAACACCCAATCCGCGCCGAGAATTTCACGCACCGTGCCTGCATTTTGGTCGATGATAGAGGTGTAGGGAATAATATAGATAATGCGATCAAGATCGTATTTTTTCGCGTGGTGCAAGGCATAGCGCAGACTCGCCAAGGTTTTACCGCCGCCAGTCGGCACCGTCAGGGTATAAATACCTTGAGAATCGACCGCTCTTTTTAAACAGTGGTCTGAAATCCGGCGGCGGATTTTGTCGATCGGATAACGGATTTCAAAGCCTGCCAAGCGGGCTTCCAGTTTGTTGATTGCCGTTTGCCAATCGGGCTTTTTCGTGAGGCGGCGAATATCTTTTTGATGTTCCTGTTCAAAATCGGCACTGTTGATGCGATCGGCATCAATCAGACAGCTAAACAGAAAACGGGTGAGGCAGCCGAGATAAAATTCTTTGCTTTTCTTGTTGGTTTCTTTGTCGGACAAAATCGGCTTGAACGCATTTAACAGTTCACGAATCAGGTTTTCTCCCGCCAATGTCTGCGCGGTTTGCCCGACGATTTTATCGGCATTGCGTTCGCATTCCGCTAAATGGGTCAATTCGTCTGCTTTTTCAAAACGTTTTTTCCAAGTGGGATTGCCTTTATCATCTAAACAGTCAATCAGCCCGCCGTGATGGGAGGCAAGACACAGGCCTAATATTTGCCCGCATAATTCGCCGATGCCGTGTTGTTCACCGTATTTTCTCAGTGCACGATACACCCATTGCGCGCCGGCGGTAGCGTGGTCGATTTTTTTGCCGTTGGGTAAAACATAATCATCGGCGTCGGGATCAATACCGGCGGCGCTTGTTATATAATTCAGGAAGTCTGCGGCGTATTTACCGAAATCGTGCATCAGACCCAGCAGTTCGCCGCTTGATGCCAGGTCGAGTTTTTCGGCCAGAGCTTTGGCAATGGCGGCGGTTTCTAGAAGGTGGGTTGCTACGGATTGCACAACGCCGTCTGAACGACGGATGTGGGCGATATATTTTGCAGTCAAGGCGCTTGCTCCTTTCGGCCGTTAAATGAACCGTTATATCAACACATTACTACAAAAGATGTGTGAGATAATAGCAAATTTAAAAATATATTCAATGGCGTTTTTTTATTTCGCAAATGTGTTGTTTTTGTTTTAACTGATTAAAATTTATGGACTTTTCTTTCAGTAAAGGGAACGGCGGCAAGAGGTTTTGAGCATGTCGCGGAAAGAGGCGCGCCGTTGCTTATCGTAAAGCAATAATGAGTTTATTATTCCCTGTTTTTATGCGCTTAACCTTATTTAGGGGCAATAAAAAACGGTGGAAACAGTAAAAATTTCCACCGCACTTTTTATGGATTAAATTTTACATGCACCGCCTGCGCAGCCGTCGTCCATATCTTCCTGAGCGTCTTCGGCGCCGTCGCGGGTGTTTTGATAGTAGAGCGTTTTTAAGCCGTATTTATACGCGGTTAACAGATCTTTCAGCAGCACTTTCATCGGGACTTTGCCGTCTTCAAAGCGTTTCGGATCGTAATTGGTGTTGGCGGAAATAGCCTGATCGACAAATTTCTGCATAATGCCGACCAGATGCAGATAGCCGTCGTTGCTCGGGATATCCCACAGCAGTTCGTAATTTTCGCCCAGATTTTCATAATCCGGCACCACTTGTTTTAAAATGCCGTCTTTGGAGGCTTTCACGCTGACATGGCCGCGCGGCGGTTCGATACCGTTGGTGGCGTTGGAAATCTGCGAGGAGGTTTCCGACGGCATTAAGGCCGTCAGGGTGGAGTTACGCAAGCCGAAGGTCTGAATATCTTTGCGCAGGCTTTCCCAATCATAATGCAGCGGTTCCTGCGTTAGGCTGTCGATATCCTTTTTATAGCTGTCGATAGGCAAAATACCTTTGGCATAAGTGGTCTGGTTAAAATATTCACAGGCGCCGGCTTCTTTTGCCAGATTCATCGAGGCTTTCAGCAGGTAATACTGAATGGCTTCAAAGGTGCGGTGAGTGAGATCGTTGGCGCTGCCGTCGGAATAACGCACGCCGTTTTTAGCCAGATAATACGCATAGTTGATCACGCCGATGCCCAGCGAGCGGCGCGCTAACGAACTGCGCCGCGCCGCGTTGACCGGGTAATCCTGATAATCCAGCAGCGCGTCTAAAGCGCGAACCGCCAAATCGGCCAGCTCGTCCAATTCGTCGAGGTTGTTAATGGCGCCGAGGTTAAATGCCGATAACGTACACAGCGCAATTTCGCCTTCTTCATCATTAATGTGTGCCAGCGGTTTGGTCGGCAGGGCGATTTCCAGACATAAATTGGACTGACGAACCGGCGCCACGGCGGGATCGAACGGGGAGTGAGTATTGCAATGATCCACGTTTTGAATATAAATTCGCCCGGTGGAGGCGCGTTCCTGCATTAATAAGGAAAAAATTTCCACCGCTTTTACCGTGCGTTTGCGGATAGTCGGATCCTGTTCGTATTTAAGATAAAGCTGTTCGAATTTATCCTGATCGGCGAAAAACGCCGCATACAATCCCGGTACGTCGGAGGGGCTGAACAGGGTGATATCGCCGCCTTTGATCAGACGCTGATACATTAATTTGTTCAGCTGCACGCCGTAATCCATATGACGGACGCGGTTGTCTTCCACGCCACGATTGTTTTTCAGCACCAGCAGACTTTCCGCCTCAAGATGCCAGATAGGGTAGTACACCGTTGCTGCCCCGCCGCGAACGCCGCCCTGCGAACAGGATTTCACGGCGGTCTGGAAATATTTATAAAACGGAATGCAGCCGGTATGGAAGGCTTCGCCGCCGCGGATCGGGCTGCCTAAGGCGCGGATAGCGCCGGCGTTGATGCCGATGCCGGCACGCTGCGAGACATATTTAACGATCGCCGAAGCCGTGGCGTTAATGGAATCCAGACTGTCGCCGCATTCGATCAGCACGCAGGAGCTGAACTGGCGGGTCGGAGTGCGCACGCCGGACATAATCGGCGTCGGCAGAGAAATCTTAAAGGTGGAGGTGGCGTCATAAAAACGGCGCACATAACTTAAACGGGTTTCCGCCGGATATTTTGAAAACAGGCTGGCGGCCACCAATAAGTATAAAAATTGTGCCGATTCGTAAATTTCGCCGGTAACTCGGTTTTGTACCAGATATTTGCCTTCCAGCTGTTTGACCGCCGCGTAGGAGAAGGTCATATCGCGCCAGTGGTCGAGAAAACCGTCCATTTCGTCCCATTCTTCGCGGGAATAATCGCTCAGCAGGGCTTCATCATATTTGCCCATGCGCACCAGTTTTTTCACATGATCGTATAAACGCGGCGGATCAAAATGGCCGTAGGCTTTTTTACGCAGATGAAAAACCGCCAGACGGGCGGCAAGGTACTGATAATCCGGCGCGTCTTTGCTGATTAAATCCGCCGCGGCTTTGATAATGGTTTCATGAATATCCGAGGTGCGAATGCCTTCGTAAAACTGAATGTGCGAACGCAGTTCGACCTGCGATACGGAAACATTTTCCAATCCTTCCGCCGCCCAAGTGATCACGCGGTGAATTTTGTCTAGGTTAATCGGTTCGAGTTTTCCGTCACGTTTCGTGACCATTAAGGCTTTGTTCATAAGTGATTTCCGGCTTGTTATATTGAGGTTGAAAACACAATATATAGGTACATGAGAAAAATTAGGCTACAAGATAATGTGTTGTCCGTAAAAGTTCAAGCACTAAATTTGAGGGGGAATTGTTGACAGAAAATAACTTACTTATAAATAAGAAAAAATTTGTTAAGCCAAAAATCCGACTGAATAAAATTTTGTATATTGGCGGAATTGACGATTTTTGACCGAGATCAGAAAAAAGTGCGGTCAGTTTTTTCGCTAAATTTGACCGCACTTTAGACCATTCGGATTTTAGCTTTCGCTTTCCGGCTCGGCCGTTTGAGGCCGAAGCAACACACAGGCTATGCCGGGCGCTTTACTCTTTATAAATGCTGTTATACAGGCTGCTTTCAAACTGCACCAGCGGCGCCCGTTTGGTTTTGCTTTCCAGATCGCTGCCGGTGGAATAGCCGTTGATAAACTGCACGAACGCCACCCGTTCGCCGCGGGCGTTGGTCATAAAGCCGGCGAGATTATAAACCCCTTTTAAGGCGCCGGTTTTGGCCGTGATATTTTTTACCAGCGGCGCGTTAATCATGGAGCCGCGTCCGCTTAGTGTACCGTCCGTACCCGCGATGGGAAAGGTTTCCAACAGATGCAGCTGATCCTCATGCCGGGCAATATATTCTAAGGCCTGCAACATGGCCTGCGGGGCGATCAGATTGTGCCGCGATAAGCCGGAACCGTCGGCGATAATGCTGTTGCCGAATTTCACGCCGGCTTTGGATTGCAGAATCTGGCGCATGGCCAGCGAGGCAAGCTGGAACGAGGCCGGGCGTTGGTAATGATGATAGGCGACGGTGCGGAACAGCGCATCGGCGATCTGATTGTCGGATTTTTTCATCATTTTTTTCAGTAGATCCGGCAGCGGTTTGGATAAATGCTGTGCCAGCAGTTTACCCTGCTGCGGTTGGTAAGGCTGCTGTACGCTGCCGTTAAAGGCGATGCCGAGGCGGCTTAACTGGCGCTGAATGGTTGCGGCGGCGTAGGCATCGGGATCCTGTACCGAAAAGCTCAGCCCAAAAGGTTTGCTCTGGCGGCTTAAACAGCCTTTGATTTGATAGCGGTTATTATCGTGAACCACCGCATCCAGCTGGCAATAAGGCGCCTCTTCTTTGGTGGCGACGCGAACCTGTCCGAAAACCTGAACGGGGAATTGCGCCGGTACGTTAAATTTGACCAGCTCGCCGGCGGGCTGATTGGCGTCCAGTTCGACGTAAAAACAGTTGTTATCCAGATTAACGGCGGCCGGCGGAGAGTTAAAACACAGGGTCAGATCATTCCAAATCCAGCCTAAGCCGCGGTCATGGCCGACAAATACGGAGGTATCCAGAATCAGATTGCCGGCAATGCGGTTGATTCCCTGTTTTTTCAGTTCCGCCAGCAAATTATACAGCTGACCGCTGGTTAAATCCGGATCGCCGCTGAATCTGGCGATAAGATCGCCATTCAATTGTCCGTTTTCGACGCGCCCGTTGGTCAGCAGGCTGGTTTCGAAACGAAAATCGTCACCCAGTGTTAATTTGGCGGCAAGTGCGGTAAAAACCTTTTGCGTACTGGCGGGCAGCATGAAGGTTTGCGGGTTGAATGCGGCGATTTGCTGATCCTGGTTTAAATTTTTCGCCACAAATCCCAGACTTGCGCCTTGCGGTAAACGAGCGGCGATCGAGGCGACATCCACATCGGCGACGGCGCAGGTTGAGAACGCTAAACTTAAGGCTAATAAGGTCGGTTTTAATCGGGATGAAAATCGGGATAATTTGTACATAAACGGCTGTGTTTCGGTTGCTATTTTTTTTCAGACGAACAATAATAGTACCTGAATCAGCGAGAGTAAAACGATTTCTCGTTTATCGTGATATTTTATTAACTACGACAGGATGACGTATTCTGCCGTAGTTTTGTTTTTACTTAAATAAAGGATAGCTTGAGAGTTATGCAACAGATTCCTATGACCGTACGCGGTGCGGAGCAATTAAGACAAGAACTTGATTTTCTTAAGAATGTACGCCGTCCGGAAATTATTAAAGCCATTGCCGAAGCGCGTGAACACGGGGATTTAAAAGAAAATGCGGAATATCATGCCGCCCGTGAGCAGCAGGGCTTTTGCGAAGGCCGCATTCAGGAAATCGAAGGGAAATTATCCAACGGTCAGATTATTGATGTGACCAAAATTCCGAATAACGGTAAAGTGATTTTCGGCGCCACGGTGGTGCTGGTGAATACCGATACGGAAGAGGGAGTGACTTACCGTATTGTCGGCGATGACGAGGCGAACATTAAAGAGGGATTAATTTCCGTCAATTCGCCGATTGCGCGCGGTTTGATCGGTAAAGAACTGGACGATACGGTGAGTATCGTGACGCCCGGCGGTACGGTGGAATTTGAGATTATTGCCGTGGAGTATAAATAAGCGGCATATCCGGAAAGGACGCGAAAGATCGCGTCCGTCAGCGGGTTATTTGCGCGGCAGTTGAATTTTCGCTTCTTCGCTCGGGCGATAAAGCACGAGGATATGGCCGATGGTTTGCACCGCCGAAGCCTGTGTTTCACGGATAATCGCATCAATGATTAATTGCTTGGTGTCGCGATCTGCGCCGGCAATTTTTACTTTAATCAATTCATGATGGTTGAGTGCGTTGTCGATTTCGGCAAGCACGCCCTCGGTTAGTCCGTTGCCTCCCAGCATCACCACCGGATTTAAGTGATGAGCCAGACCTTTTAAGAATTGTTTCTGTTTGGTTGATAATGTCATGAATAATGATCCCGATGAATAAAAAAGTGCGGTCGGTTTTTTGATAAAATATCGCAGCCGACGACTTGAACCGGGAAATTTTAACCTTATATTGGAAAAACTACCACAACATTTGAATAATTTATGGGAAAGAAAAAACGTTCGGCGAGTTCGACTCGCTGGCTGAATGAACATTTTAAGGATCCGTTTGTCCAAAAAGCGCATAAACAAAAATTACGTTCGCGCGCCTATTTTAAGCTGGATGAAATTCAGCAGACGGACCGTTTGTTTAAACCGGGCATGACCGTCGTCGATCTCGGCGCCGCGCCCGGCGGTTGGTCGCAGTATGCGGTCAGTCAAATCGGTTCGAACGGTCGGGTGATTGCCTGCGATATTCTGGAGATGGATCCGATTGTCGGCGTGGATTTTCTACAGGGCGATTTTCGCGATGACAATGTCTTAAACGCGTTGTTGGAGCGGGTGGGGGAAGCCAAAGTAGATGTGGTCATGTCCGATATGGCGCCCAATTTCAGCGGTATGCCGTCGGTCGATATTCCGCGTGCAATGTATCTGGTCGAACTGGCGCTGGATATGTGCAAACAGGTTCTGGCCCCTAAAGGCGGTTTTGTGGTGAAGGTTTTCCAGGGTGAAGGTTTTGACGACTACTTAAAAGAGATCCGATCTCTGTTCAGTGTTGTGAAAGTGCGTAAGCCTGAAGCGTCCCGCGGGCGTTCCCGTGAGGTGTATATCGTTGCAACGGGTTACAAATATTAGCGATGGATTTGATAACTTCAAATCCGGCGGTGGATGTAGTAAGCTTGTAACAATTTATTAACTCAAAAATAAACGAGGTCAAACCTTGAACGATATGGTAAAAAATCTGGTGCTGTGGATTGTGGTTGCGGTTGTGATGATGACGGCATATCAAGGATTTAACGGCAGTTCCAATGGCAATTTAACCGATTATACGACATTTATTACCGATGTCGGTAATGATCAGGTACGTCAGGTGCGTTTTGAAGACAGCGAACTTGCCGTAACCAAGGCCGACGGTTCCAAATATTCGACCGTGATGCCGATTTATGACGATAAATTATTGAATGATTTATTAAATAAGAAAATCAAAGTGGAAGGAACACCGCCGGAAAAACGCGGCTTTTTATCTCAGATTTTGATTTCGTGGTTCCCGATGCTGTTATTGATCGGCGTCTGGTTTTTCTTTATGCGCCAGATGCAGGGAGGCGGCGGCAAAGCTATGAGTTTTGGCAAAAGCCGAGCCAAGATGCTGACCAAAGAACAGATTAAAACCACTTTCGCCGATGTCGCCGGCTGTGATGAAGCCAAAGAAGAAGTGGGCGAAATTGTGGATTTCCTGCGTGATCCGAGTAAATTTCAGAAACTGGGCGGTAAAATTCCGAAAGGGATTTTAATGGTCGGCCCGCCGGGAACCGGGAAAACCTTATTGGCGAAAGCCATTGCCGGGGAGGCGAAGGTGCCGTTTTTTACCATTTCGGGTTCTGATTTCGTGGAAATGTTCGTGGGGGTCGGTGCCTCCCGCGTGCGCGATATGTTCGAACAGGCGAAGAAAAACGCGCCTTGTCTGATTTTTATTGATGAAATTGATGCGGTCGGTCGCCAGCGCGGTGCCGGTCTGGGCGGCGGGCATGATGAACGTGAACAGACGCTGAACCAAATGCTGGTGGAAATGGACGGTTTTGAAGGTAATGAAGGCGTTATCGTGATTGCCGCCACCAACCGTCCGGATGTACTGGATCCGGCGTTAACCCGTCCGGGACGTTTCGACCGTCAGGTGGTGGTCGGTTTACCGGATGTACGCGGTCGCGAGCATATTCTTAAAGTGCATATGCGCAAAGTGCCGATTGCGCCTGATGTGGACGCCATGACGCTGGCGCGCGGTACGCCGGGCTATTCCGGTGCGGATCTGGCCAATCTGGTGAATGAAGCCGCCTTGTTTGCCGCGCGCACCAATAAACGCGTGGTGACCATGCTGGAATTTGAGAAAGCGAAAGATAAAATCAATATGGGGCCGGAACGCCGCACCATGATTATGACGGAGAAACAGAAAGAATCCACCGCTTATCATGAAGCCGGGCATGCAATTGTGGGTTATCTGGTGCCGGAACATGATCCGGTGCATAAAGTGACCATTATCCCGCGCGGTCGCGCCTTGGGGGTAACTTTCTTCCTGCCGGAGGGCGATCAGGTCAGCATCAGCCAGAAACAGCTGGAAAGCAAATTATCCACTTTATATGCGGGACGTCTGGCGGAAGATTTGATTTACGGTGAGGAAAATATTTCCACCGGTGCCTCCAACGACATTAAAGTGGCGACCAATATTGCGCGCAATATGGTGACCCAATGGGGCTTTTCGGAAAAACTGGGGCCGATTCTTTATACCGAAGATGACGGTGAAGTATTCCTCGGCCGTTCCATGGCGAAAGCGCAGCATATGTCCGACGAAACCGCGCATGTTATTGATGAAGAAGTGCGCGCGATTGTGGCGCGAAACTATGAACGGGCAAGACGTTTGCTGACGGAAAATATGGATATTTTACATGCGATGAAAGACGCGCTGGTAAAATATGAAACCATTGAAGAGGTTCAGATCAAACAATTGATGAACCGCCAACCGGTCACACCGCCGAACGGCTGGGACGATGCCGGCGTTAAACCGTCAGCGGAAAAGGCCGAGAGTGCGGCGAACGCGACGGATAAGGCTGAGAATACGGAAGAAAGTGCGGTGGAAAATCCGGACAAATCCGATAACGCATAACATTGAGGGACATCTTCGGATGTCCCTTTTGTTTTGCCTGTCAGCATGCCAACGGCGCAGCGGCAAGTGCAAGGCGAAAAAGAATTTTTTATTCTTTTTAATATTCCGCTATAATTGACGGAAATTTTTGTACGGGAAATATCCATTGCCGAAACGATGTTTTTTCCGACCGCACTTTTACCGAATAATAGCAATATGAAGTTATACGCCAACCACAAAGTTTTAGATCTCAATGAGCCTCAAATCATGGGGATTTTAAATTTCACCCCCGATTCCTTTTCCGACAGCGGTAAATTTTTCCGTTTAGACAAAGCCTTGCGGCAAGTGGAAAATATGCTGGCACAAGGCGCCGCCATTATTGATATCGGCGGCGAGTCAACCCGGCCGAATGCCGACGAGGTTAGCACTGAACAGGAGCTGGAACGCGTGGTGCCGTTGGTGGAAGCGGTTCGCCGGCGCTTTGATTGCTGGATTTCGGTGGATACTTCCAAAGCGCAGGTGATGGCGGAAAGCGCCGCGGCGGGCATGGATATGATTAACGATATTCGTGCCTTAAGCGAGCCGAATGCGCTGGAAACCGCGGTGAAATTGGCTTTGCCGACCTGCATTATGCATATGCAGGGACAGCCGCGCACCATGCAGGCGGATCCGCATTATACAGATGTGGTGGCGGAAGTGCTGGAATTTCTGCAAAAACGCACCGCACTTTGTTTGCAGGCGGGTATGAAAAAAGAGAATATTATCTGGGATCCGGGCTTCGGCTTCGGTAAAACGATTCAGCATAATTATCAGTTGTTGCAACGATTGTCCGTATTTGCGCAAAACTATCCGCTGTTGGCGGGGCTTTCGCGTAAATCGATGATTGGTGCGGTGCTGGACAAACCGGTACAACAGCGTGCCGTCGGCAGTGCGGCCGGTGCGCTGATCGCCGTCATCAATGGGGCGCGGATTGTGCGCGTGCATGATGTGGCGGAAACTGCCGACGCATTAAAAATCTGGCTGGCGACGGTACAGGCATAATACGGCGTATTGAACACATACGCTTTACATTATTTAAGCATGAAGAAGGAATAACCATGGCAGAACGTAAATATTTCGGCACCGACGGGGTGCGCGGTAAAGTCGGCACCTCACCGATTACGCCCGATTTCGTCTTAAAATTAGGCTGGGCGGCGGGCAAAGTGCTGGCGACACAAGGTTCCCGCACGGTTTTAATCGGTAAAGATACGCGGATTTCGGGTTATATGCTCGAATCGGCGCTGGAAGCGGGGCTGGCAGCCGCCGGGTTGTCCGCCGCGTTTACCGGGCCGATGCCGACACCGGCCATCGCCTATTTAACCCATACTTTCCGGGCGGAAGCCGGTATTGTCATTTCCGCTTCGCATAATCCTTATTATGATAACGGCATTAAATTTTTCTCAACTGCCGGCACCAAGCTGCCGGACGATGTGGAGGAAGCCATTGAAGCAATGCTGGAACAGCCGATGGACTGTGTGGAATCCGCCGAGCTGGGGCGCGCCAGCCGGATTAAAGACGCGGCCGGGCGTTATATTGAATTTTGTAAAAGCACTTTCCCGGCGCATTTAAGTCTGGAAAATTATAAAATCGTGGTGGATTGTGCCAATGGGGCGACTTATCATATTGCGCCGAATGTCATGCGTGAACTGGGCGCGGAAGTAATTGAAATCGGTACCGATCCGAACGGTGTCAATATCAATGAAAAATGCGGCGCCACAGATATTAAGGCGTTGCAGGATAAAGTGCTGGAAGTGAAAGCGGATGTCGGTCTGGCTTATGACGGCGACGGCGACCGCCTCATCATGGTGGATCATCTGGGTAATAAAGTGGACGGCGATCAGGCGTTGTTTATCATTGCCCGCGAGGCACTGCGCGCCGGTAATCTGAAAGGCGGCGTGGTGGGCACACTGATGAGCAACATGAGCCTTGAACTGGCGTTGAAACAGTTGGCGATTCCGTTTATCCGCGCTAACGTGGGTGATCGTTATGTGCTGGAAAAAATGCAGGAGAAAGGCTGGACGCTGGGCGGTGAAAATTCCGGGCATATTATCATTGCGGACAAAAACACCACCGGCGACGGCATTATTGCCTCGTTGGCTGTGCTGAGCGCCATGGTGCAGCATCGTTTATCGTTGAATGAGCTGGCAAGTGCGGTGAAATTATTCCCGCAAGTGTTGATTAATGTGCGTTTTGCCGGTGGTGAAAACCCATTGAACAGCGAGGCGGTCAAAGCCGTTGCCGCCGAAATGGAACAGCGTCTGGCGGGTAAAGGCCGCATTTTGCTGCGTAAATCCGGTACCGAACCATTGATTCGGGTGATGGTGGAATGTGAAGACGGCGAGCTGGCACAGCAATGTGCGGAAAAAATCGCCGATGCGGTACGCGCCAACTGACGTGGCCGCGGATGACGACAAGCGACGTGAATGCGCTGATAATCCGTTAATAAGGTGATGATTATACGGGCGGTTTGGGGTATCCGCCCGTTGCATTTTTAGTTTTTGGGTATTTGATAGTAAAAAATAATTGGAGAAAAAAAGATTAATGAAAATCATTGTGATGCGCCATGGCGAAGCTGAAACGGTGGCAAGCTCCGATCAGGCACGTTGTTTAACCGCAAGAGGCAAAGCTCAGGCTAATGCGCAGGCACTCTGGCTGAAATCGGTACAGTCTGCGCCGGATAAGGTGCTGGTAAGTCCTTATGTTCGCGCATTGGAAACCTTTGAGCAGCTTGATGCGGTGTTTGAACGGCAGCTGACGGCAAAACAGGAAATCTGGGCGGGAATTACGCCCTACGGTGATGCGGCGACGGTGGCCGATTATCTTGCCGTTCTTGTGCGCGAGGGGGTAAGCGCCGTGCTGCTGGTTTCTCATTTGCCGCTGGTCGGTGAAATTGTGGCTCAATTATGTCCTACAAGCCGGGTCAGTTTTTATCCGGCAACCTTAGTTTGCCTTGAATGGGACGGCGAGAGTGCGGGAACCTTATCAGAGATTAAATACCCTGAATAAGACGGTCGGATAAATACAAAAAGCAGCGCCGCAACGCTGCTTTTTCGTATGGTAAGATGTTAATTTAAATATTTGAACACTTTAATAACTTTGCTGACACCCGATACGTTACGCGCGACATCAGCCGCCGCGTCGGCCTGTTCATGGGTCAGATTGCCCATTAAAAAGACTTCACTGTTTTCCGTAATCACTTTAACATCGCTGGTTTTCACACTGGCATTAACCAGCATTTTTGATTTAACCTGAGTGGTGATCCAGCTGTCTTTGCTGATTTGACCGACGGAAATCGGCTGACCGACCCGGATTTCATTATAAACGTCATTAACGTTTTCAACCCCTTTCGCCAGATTGGTGGCAATTTCTTTCAGGCCTTCATTGGGAACCTGCCCGATCAGTAAAATCCGTCCGCTGTAAGAGACCACGCTGACACGCGCTTCGGCTTTGATTTGTTCGTCTTTTTTAATTGCCGACAGCACTTTTTCTTCCAGCGTTTCATCATCCACCTGCGTGCCGATTGTTCTCGGATCGGTGCCCACTTTGGTTGCCACCGCTGCGGTGCCGGCGACACCTGCCGCGATACAGCCTTGCAGTAAGATCGCGCCGCCTAAAATTACGGCAAGTTTTTTAAGGGTATGAATTTTCATCGTTAAGCTCCTTTGTGTTACTGAATTGGATTTATACTCATTCCGCTACGCATGTGAAAACAACGCGTGATCAATCAGTTCGCAAATCACATTGACAATAAATAAATGATGCTCCAGAATGCGGCTTTCCTTTACGGCAGGTGCGGCAATTTCCAGATCATTTTCGGTTAAAAAACCCTGAATATGATCATTTCGCGCACCGGTCAATACTATGACATTGATTTCTTTATTTAGTGCGCAATTAATGGTGTCCAGAACGGTGTCTTCGTTGCCGAAAGGGGAAAAGACCACCAGAATATCACCTTGCCGCGCGATAGCGTTAAATTGACGCTGATACAGACTGTTCGGCGCGCTGTCGGAGATAATTGCGGATCCTATGGCGTTATCCAGACTTAAGAGAACGGAAGGAAAACTCGGCCGTTCCAGTTCGTAGCGGTTCAGTAAATTGGCGACCAGAAACTGCGCATTGGCATAAGAACGGCCATGTCCGCAGACAATAATTTTATTTCCGCGCAGCAGGCAGCTCACCATCGTGTGTACCGCCTGGACAATCGTATCCGGCAGCAGCTTGGAGGCTGAAATATGCGTTTGAATGCTTTCGCTGTAGAGATCTTTAATTTTATCTAACATAGTGCTTATTCTAGGAAATTGGGAATCCATTCAATATCGTCGGCGGTTTTTCCGAACGCGACCAAATCAAAACGACAATCGGTGTCTTCCAGGCTGCAATCCCGTTGCGCCAGCCAGAGACTTGCCGCATCCTGCCATTTTTGCTGTTTTCGCCAATCCACGCTGTCAACTGCGGAGCCGAAAACCGCATTTTTGCGCTGGCGCACTTCCACGAACACGATAGTTTGCTGATCACGCATGATCAGATCCAGTTCACCGCATTTAAAATATTGATTGGCGGCAATAAAATGCAGCCCCTTAGACTCTAAGAAAAGGCGGGCCTGTAATTCAAAGCCCGCACCTTGCTGACGTTTGGAGGTAAACATCTTAATTGCTTAATACTGCAATGCCGCCGTTTTGGTATTGGAACCAGGTCATATCGCGTTCGACATTACAGTTCGGGCCGGCACTTAAAACACCGGTCAGACCGGTAACGTTGAAGCCCGGTACCTGACGCAATTCATTAAACTGATTGATCAGCAGCCACGCATCGGAACCCATGGCATATAGACGCATTAATGAATAATCACCGTTGGTTAAGGTTTCCACCTGTTTATATTGTTCGGATTCGGTATCTTTAAAGAACGGAATATCGCTGAATTGCAACCCGTTCATCAGCAAACGGTATTCCGGACCGTTATTGGAAGAATTGCTGCGCGAACTGGCATACAATTTCAGATTACTGCCGGAATTATCAATCACCGTTTTAATTTCGCTTAACTGTTCGCTGGTCGCGACGATATACAGTCCCTGTGCGTTTTCGCTTAAACCGGATTGCAAAGCGAAACTGATATCATCGGCTTTATTGTAAAATTTGATATTCGCATCAGTGGCGGCAAGTTGCTGCCAGCGTACATTAAACGCGGAGGCGGTGCGCTGTCCCAAATCGCTTTGCGGCACGATCACTAACGGGCTGCGGATGCCGTCGTTCCAGATTTTATTGGCGGCGGATTCCGCTTCATCTTCCGGTGCCAGACCGTAATAACACAGCTGACCGACTGCTCGGGCATTGGCGGTGGAATTCAGTGACAGCACGTTTAAGCCCTGAATCGAAGACGGATTGTTTAATACGGCATCCACATTTTGTTTCAGCAACGGGCCGACGACGGTAGTGATACCTTGCTGTTTGACTTGCGCCAGAATGCTGTCGATAGGCGTTGCGATAGTATCGAAAACCTGTACCGGTATCGCCGAATCGCCGCGCGCATGGTCGAACCCTTTTTTAATGGTATTGCCGATTAATTGCGCGTCACCGCTTAAGGGCAGTAATAAAGCGATTTGGTTCAGGCTGGTTTGTTGAAAATTAAACAATCCCTGCAATTCTGTCGGGAATAAATAGGCGGCGGTATGGTTCGGGTAGCTGTTTTTCCAGTTTTGCAGCGCCTGACTTAACTGTGCCGGCTGATTTAAATGATCATTATAGGCTTTCGCCAGCGCCAGCCAGCCGCCTAGTGCCGCATTACCGTCTGCCGCGGTATTATTGATGACGCCCTTATTCGTGTTGCGCAACAATGCCCAAGTGCGGTCATTATTAGCCTGTTTTCTTTGCGTATCGGTGACATAGTTGTCAATCTGAATTCTGGCTTTAACCGCGTCGATCGGATCATTGCGGTTTTCTGCGATACGCGCGCTCACTTCATAATAACGGGCTTTTTGGGACGGGCTTAATAACGACAGATTGATAGCTTGCAGCTGGGTTTGTGCGCTTTTGTTTTTGCCTTTAAGTGCGGCGATATTGGCGTCGATAATGGATTTATCCAGCAATTGCTCATCGTTCAGATCTTTCAGCTCGGCTAACAGCGCTTCTGCCTGCGGAATTTTGTTTTCCGTGAGCAACACGCGGGCGGCCAGCAGCTTATAAGTCTGTTTATCTTCGTTATCGCTGGTTTGCTCGATTTTATTCATATAAAAATCGGAATTGGCGTTGGCATCATTTTTCAGTACGCCGGTGAAGCTGCTGCCGAATAAGGTGGTACAGCCTGCGAGTAACAGCGTAAATAAAAAAGGCATTAATTGATTTTTAAAATTAATGCGTTGTAATAGAATAGTCATAATTACTCCGTTGTTCAAACAATCTGTACGGATCTTACTTATCTGAATAATTAAAAGCAAATAAAAGAAGTTAAAAAATGAATAATTTAGCCGGAACCCTCTATATTGTCGCCACCCCTATCGGTAATCTGCGGGATATCACGCAACGGGCGCTGGATGTTTTCGCTCAGGCCGATTTAATTGCCGCCGAAGATACCCGACACAGCGGTTTGCTGCTTGCCCATTATGGGATTAAAAAACCTTTTTTCGCCCTGCATGATCATAACGAGCAGCAAAAAGCGGCGCAGTTGGTGGCGAAATTGCAGCAGGGGATGAGCATTGCGCTGATTTCCGATGCGGGAACACCGTTGATCAGCGATCCGGGCTTTCATTTGGTCAGACAATGCCGCCAGGCCGGCATCAGGGTGGTGCCGCTGCCGGGCGCCTGCGCGGCGATTACCGCATTGTGTGCCTCGGGCATTGCCTCCGATCGTTTCTGTTTTGAGGGATTTCTGCCGGCCAAAAGCAAAGGGCGGCGCGATAAGCTGGAAGTCCTTGCCGATGAGGAACGCACCCTGATTTTTTATGAATCCACCCATCGGATTTTAGATTGTCTGGCGGATATGGAAGCGGTGTTCGGCGCGGATCGTTATGCGGTACTGGCGCGTGAAATCACCAAAAGCTGGGAAACCGTTTCGGGCGATAGGCTGGCAGCGTTGCGCGCCTGGCTGGCGGAGGATCCTAACCGCACCAAAGGTGAAATGGTGTTAATTGTAGAGGGCAAGCCAAAAACGCAAGAGACGGTTTTTTCCGCACAGGCCATCAAGGCATTGACGTTAATTGCCCGTGAGTTGCCGCTGAAAAAGGCGGCGGCGATTGTGGCGGAAGTTTACGGTTATAAGAAAAATGCGTTGTACCAATTTGGTCTGGCGCATTTTGACTAACCCGGCAAAACGGCATGGCGACAGTGATTTATTGCAATAAAACGTTATATAATCCGTCGGCTTTGTGTATAATTGCGCCAGTTTAGAGGAAAGCAAGCGATATGAGTCAGTTTTTTTATATTCATCCGGAAAATCCGCAGCCCCGGCTGATTAATCAGGCGGTGGATATTTTGCGCCGCGGCGGCGTGATTGTGTATCCGACCGATTCCGGCTATGCGTTAGGCTGTATGCTGGGCGATAAACATGCGATGGATCGGATTGTGCAGATCCGCCAGCTGCCGGAAAATCACAACTTTACGCTGGTATGCAGCGATTTGTCCGAGCTGTCGAATTATTCCGTAGTCAGCAACAGCGCCTATCGTTTAATTAAAAATAATACGCCGGGACGCTATACCTTTATTTTAACCGCCACCAAAGAATTACCGCGCCGCTTGATGACATCCAAACGCAAAACCATTGGTCTTCGCGTACCGGATAATCAGATTGCGCTGGATTTATTGAGCGCATTGGGCGAACCGATTTTGTCCTGTTCGCTGATGCTGCCGGGCGAAGAGCATATTACCCAGTCGGATCCGGAGGAAATCCGTGACCGTCTGGAACGTCAGGTGGATCTGATTATTCACGGCGGTTATCTGGGACAGAAGCCGACCACGGTGGTGGATTTAACCGACGATTCTCCGGTGATTATCCGTGAGGGCAGCGGGTCGATAGCGCCGTTTATCTGACCGCAGTGCGATTATTTAACCAGACGCTTGGGAAAGCGACAAAGAGGAATTATGAAATCAAACAAAATAAACTCTCGTCCAAACCGACCGCACTTTAGCGCCGATAAAAGTGCGGTCGATTTTAGTGCCGTTTCCACCGCTGCGAAAAGCAAAAGCCGGGTGGCAGGGGAAAAACTGCAGAAAGTGCTGGCGCGCGCCGGTCAGGGATCGCGCCGTGAAATCGAAGCCATGATTGCGGCCAACCGCGTCAGCGTGGACGGCAAAATGGCAACGCTGGGCGACCGGATTGATGTGAATTCGGCCGTAAAAGTGCGCATTGACGGGCATATCGTCAATCTGATGCAGGCGCAGAAAGCCATGTGTCGCGTGCTGATGTATTACAAACCGGAAGGCGAGTTGTGTACCCGCCATGATCCGGAAGGCCGCGCCACCGTGTTTGACCGTCTGCCGCGCTTAACTGGCGCGCGCTGGATCGCAGTGGGGCGGCTGGATATCAATACTTCCGGCTTATTGTTATTCACCACCGACGGCGAACTGGCAAACCGCTTAATGCACCCGAGCCGGGAAGTGGAACGCGAATATTCCGTGCGCGTATTCGGTCAGGTCGACGACGCCATGCTGGCGCGCTTGAAAAAAGGCGTGCAGCTGGAAGACGGGCCGGCGAATTTCACGCTAATCAAATCGGTCGGCGGACAAGGTATGAATCAATGGTTTGATGTCACTTTAATGGAAGGGCGTAATCGTGAAGTGCGCCGTTTGTGGGAATCGCAGGGCATTCAGGTCAGCCGCCTGATCCGTATCCGCTATGGTAATATTCAGCTGGCGAAATCGCTGCCCCGCGGCGGATGGGAAGAAATGCCGCTCGAGGAGGTGAATTATTTGCGCGAATTGGTCGGCTTGCCGCCGGAAACCGACACCAAACTGGCGGTTCATAAAGTGCGACGGCGTCCGAAAACCGGGCAAATCCGCAAAGCGGTAAAACGCTACACGGAATTGAACAAACGCTATAAAAAATCCTAAAAAACATACCGCACTTTGGCACCGAATAACAAAAGTGCGGTTTATTTTGTGAGAATTTTATGAAAATACAACAACTTCGCTATATTGTCGAAATCGTTAACCAGAACCTCAATGTGACCGAAGCCGCCAATACGCTGTTTACCTCGCAGCCGGGCATCAGTAAGCAGGTGCGGCTGCTGGAGGATGAACTGGGGCTGGAGATTTTCGAACGCAACGGCAAACATATTAAAGCCTTAACGCCGGCGGGGAAAAAAATTGTGTCGATTGCACGCGAGCTGTTGGTGAAAACGCAAAGCATCAAAGCGGTCGCCAATGAGTACACGCAGCCCAATCACGGCGTACTGCGGATCGCCACCACCAATACACAGGCGCGTTATATGCTGCCTGCGGTAGTGGAACGCTTTTCTAAGCAGTATCCCGATGTCAGCCTGCATATTCATCAGGGATCGCCGATGCAGATTTATGACGCGCTGTTGTCCGGCGAAGTGGATCTTGCCATTACGACGGAAGCGCAGTATCTGTTCGACGATGTGGTATTGCTGCCGTGCTATTTCTGGAACCGTTCGGTGATCGTCAAGCCCGATCATCCGCTGGCGAACTGCAAAAACCTGACGATTGAAGAACTGGGCAAATACCCGTTGGTGACTTACACATTCGGGTTTACCGGCGTTTCGGATCTGGATTATTCTTTCAACAGTGCTGGCATTTTGCCGAATATTGTGTTTACCGCAACCGATGCGGATGTAATTAAAACCTATGTGCGGCTGGGACTGGGCGTGGGGATTATGGCCTCAATGGCGCACACGGCGGCGGATACCGATTTGCTGGCAATCGACGCCAGCCATTTGTTCCGCTCCAGCATGACCCAGATAGCATTTAAGCACAGCGTCTTTTTGCGTAACTATATGTATGATTTTATTAATTATTTTTCACCGCACTTAACCCGTCCGATGGTGGAGAAAGCAGAGCGTTTGCATGATAATAATGCGGTTAAGAAATTATTTGATAATGTCGAGCTGGAAGTGCGCTGATATTCGCTTCAGATAGTAATGACCCGCCGTTTCGTGTTGCGTGAAACGGCGGTTTTTTATCAGCGGAATAGGCCCGTATGCGGCGGCTTAATTGATGCCGATCCAATTCGGCAGCGCCAGCGAAATTGCCGGAATATAGGTAATGGCCAGTAAGAAACTGAGCAGAATCAGCAGCCACGGCATCGCGGCACGGACGACATCTGTCAACGGCATTTTCGATACGGCGGAGGCCACGAATAAATTCAGCCCGATTGGCGGAGTGATCAGACCGATTTCCATGTTGACCACCATAATAATTCCTAGATGAATCGGATCAATCCCTAGTTGGAGGGCGATCGGAAACAAAATCGGCGCAAGAATCAGAATAATGGCCGAAGGTTCCATAAAGGCACCGGCGATCAGCAGGATAATATTCACCACGATTAAGAATGTCCATGGCTGTAAATCCCAGCGAATGACATGCTCGGTAATCAGCTGTGGGATTTGTTCGGTGGTTAAAACATGGGCGAACAGCATCGCATTGGCAATAATAAACATCAGCATGACGCTGAGTTTCGCCGATTCCAGCAATACTTTCGGGCAATCGCGCAGTCTGACATCTTTATAAATAAATACCGCGACGAAAAATGAATACACCGCGGCAACGGCCGCCGCTTCTGTCGGGGTAAAGATACCGCTGTAAATCCCGCCGAGGATAATTACCATCAGCAGCAGCCCCCAGCTCGCTTTGCGTGCGGCGGCGCACCATTGACGCACACTGGCGCGGGGTTGCGCCGGCAGTTTTTTAACCCGTGCGACAAGGTAAATGGCAAGCATTAATACCACGCCGAGCAGCGTACCCGGTATTACGCCGGCCATAAATAAACGCCCTACGGAGGTTTCTGTCGCCGCGGCGTAAACCACCATTACGACGGAGGGCGGAATTAAGATCCCTAGAGTTCCCGCATTACAGATAATCCCGGTACCGAAGCCGACCGGATAACCGGAACGCACCATACCGGCGATGGCGATCGAACCGACGGCCGCCACGGTGGCCGGACTTGAGCCGGAAAGTGCGGCGAATAACATGCAGGACATGACGGCGGCAATCGCCAGACCGCCGCGAATATGTCCGACGGTGGCATTGGCGAAATCAATCAGCCGTTTTGCAACGCCGCCTGTGGTCATGAATGCCCCGGCAAGTAAAAAGAACGGGATGGCTAACAGCGTATAATGTTCCGAGGTTTCAAACAGTTTAATCGCCAGCGAGCTGAGCGAATCCTGACTGAACAATAAAATGGTTATCGCACTGGATAATCCCAGCGAGATGGCGATTGGAACACCGATAAACATCAAGACGAATAACAGCAAAAATAGCACCAGAATCGTCATTTTGCCTCCTTGCGGCTGAGTTTCAGCGCATCTTCACTTTCATCGGCCAGCCCCAGATTGTGTTGCTTGCCGCGCAGAATGCGAATCAGAATTTCAATAAAACGGATTGCTATCAGCGCAAAGCCAAGCGGCATAATCAGGCCGGTTTGCCAGAGCTTAATATTGAAATGATGTAAATCGTCGGCACCCACGCCGGTCAGATACATGGCGTGAATCCATTCATAACTTGCCGCGCTGATTAACACGCCATAGACCAGACAACATAGTGCGGCGATAATTCCGACCGTTTTCTGGCCTGCGCGGGATAAATGCTTAACCACAATATCGACACCGATATGGCCTGCAGTACGCACGCCGTATGAGGCGCCGAAAAAAATCAGCCAGCCGAAACAGACTTTCGTCACCGCAATGCTCCAGGTCATTTCCTGAGCGGCCAGCATAATCCATTCGCCGATCGGTTCGGCAAATGATGCCGTCAGCGGGAAACGGTCTGCCAAATCAAAGAACACATTGTAAAGATTGTTGAAGATGACATAAAAAAATGTCACCAATGTCATCACCATTAATAAAATCGCGATAAAACATTCCTCAAAACGCTCCCATAACCACTTTAGAGAAGCCATTTTTTACTCCTGCAACGAGATGATAAAAAGTGCGGCACAAAACTGCCGCATTTTAATGAACGGCGATAAAGCCGTTACGGATTGTTGGAGGCTGCCGCCGCCTGAATCAGATCCGCGCCGATAGTGTCTTCAAACTGTTTCCAGACCGGTTTAACCGCATCGCGCCATTGACTGCGCTGTTCCGCTGTCAGCGTAATGATCTGACTGGAACCGGAATCAATAATTTTCTGTTTATCGGCAAGATTCAGCGCATGGGATTGCTTGTTCACTTCAGCGGAAACTTCATTCAGAATAGCGATCAATTCAGCGCGGATAGCTTCAGGCACGCTGTGCCAGAAATCCGTGTTGACGATCACCATGTAAGACAACAATCCGTGATTCGATTCCGTAATATATTTCTGTACCTCGTTGATTTTCTGAGAAAAAATATTGGAATAGGGATTTTCCGCGCCATTGACCACACCGGTTTGCAATCCCTGATACATTTCACCGAACGCCATTTTACGCGGTACGGCTTTCAACGCTTTGAACTGCGCATCCAGCACTTCGGAGTTCTGCACGCGGAATTTCAAACCGCGCGCATCTTTCGGCAGTCTTAATTCTTTGTTGGCGGAGAGTTGTTTCAGATCGTTGTTCCAGTAAGCCAGACCGGTAATGCCTTTGTCTTCCATGGATTTCAGCAGGGATTTTCCCGCATCGCTTTGTTCAAAGCGCTCCACCGCCTTAATATCATCAAACAGAAACGGCAAATCGAACAGTTGAATCTTCGGCGTGTATTTATCAAATTTTGCCAGAGACGGGGCAAGCATTTGTACATTATTTAACAGCAGCGCCTCCATTTCCTTACCGTCGCCATACAGGGAAGAGTTAGGATAGACTTCCACTTTCACCTTACCCGCCAGACGCTGTTCCACCAGCTTCTGAAACAGTAATGCGCCCTGACCTTTCGGGGTTTCGTTAGCGACAACATGGGAAAATTTAATAATGATAGGATCATTGGCCCACGCCGATAATGAAAAAGCGGCACTGAGCGCAAAGGTGGTGATCGTTTTTATTAGTTTTTTGTATAACATTGTGTTTACCTCACTCGATAGGGTTATGAATCGACCGATTCGTTAGCTAATTTGCCCTGTTTTTTACAAAAGTAAACATTTTATTAACAAAATTTTGACAAAGATCGCAAAAAATTTCACTTCCTGCGGTTCGCCGTGCTGAAATAAAAGAGTGAGTTTTCAGTGGAAATATGATAAAAATAAGCTCTCTTTTTTTCATGTATTTTATAGGAAATCACTATGTCAGAGTTACAGAACATCATTGAGGCGGCATTTGAGCGCCGCGCTGAAATTTCGCCGAAAACCGTCGATGCCCAAACCCGCGCGGCAATTGAACAGGTTATTGAGGGGCTGGATCGCGGTCAGTACCGGGTGGCGGAAAAAATCGACGGTGAATGGGTAACTCATCAATGGTTAAAAAAAGCCGTACTGTTGTCGTTCCGGATTAACGATAATCAGCTGATCGACGGCGCGGAAACCAAGTATTACGATAAAGTGCGGTTGAAATTTGCCGATTATGATGAAGCTCGTTTCCAACAGGAAGGATTCCGTGTGGTGCCGTCCGCGACCGTGCGTAAAGGGGCGTATATCGCCAAAAATGCGGTATTAATGCCGTCTTATGTGAATATCGGCGCTTATGTCGGCGAAGGCACGATGGTCGATACCTGGGCGACCGTGGGATCTTGCGCGCAGATCGGCAAAAATGTACATTTGTCCGGCGGCGTGGGAATCGGCGGTGTACTGGAACCGTTACAAGCCAACCCGACCATTATCGGCGATAACTGTTTTATCGGTGCCCGCTCAGAAGTGGTTGAAGGTGTGATTGTGGAAGACGGCTGTGTGATTTCCATGGGCGTGTTTATCGGCCAGTCCACCAAAATCTATGACCGCGAAACCGGCGAAATCCATTACGGCCGCGTACCGGCAGGCTCCGTCGTGGTTTCCGGCAGCCTGCCATCCAAAGACGGCAAATACAGTTTGTATTGTGCGGTTATTGTGAAAAAAGTGGATGCCAAAACATTAGGCAAAGTCGGCATCAACGAACTGCTGCGTACCATCGACGAATAACCGGATTGGTTGAATGAGACGAATAAAAAGGGTTGGTGAATGCCGGCCTTTTTCTTATTATAGTTAGACAACGTCTGGCTATAATAGAACGGCGAGGAATAAAATACCCGAAAGGGGAATAACTCCAGCCGACTTTGGACGGTTTTTGAGCCTCTTGGCACCCTATATGGGTAAATATTAATTTCGAAAATTAACGGGAATGTCGTTATGACAAACTTATCTATTTTAAATCAATCAATTCGCACCTTAGACAATCTCTATTCCTTAAATGATCTTCACTTGGCGAGTGGAAATGATCCAAAATATCGTCCAAATCTATTTGCTCGTAATGAACAAACTAAGGAATTAGCAAAAGAAATTGAAAATGGGTGAAACACAAAAACGATCTTCGCTATTAAAACTATTCGTGGAGGTAAAGATATTTCGGTTCAAGGAACTTGGGCTTGTGAAGAATTAGTACTAAGTTACGCCATGTGGATTAGCCCAAAATTTCATTTAGTTGTGCTACGGGCATTCTTAGCTATGCACAAACAGCAAACTCAACTGCAGCAGCTTGCCTTGCCGGAGCCTGAGAAAAAATATTCCTGCGAACTGACCGAAAAACAATGGCTACGTTTCGCTTCAATGTGGTATGCGCTTTACAATAATTTAGAATTATTGAGTAAAATTCACAAACCGCTTGAAATGCTCGGCTCACACTACGGTATCACCGCTTACACTCACGCAACAGAATATCAAACCGTGCTAGGCGCAATGAAACGCATGCTTGAGCCAATGTTGGCAGAGTTTAACGTCGATCCACGCGAAAATGCACACTACTACCACGCGCTAAAAACCCTGCGCGAATATCAACCGAAAGGGCTTGCTAAAGGCGTAATTATCTAAACCCTAATCAAAACCGACCGCACTTTTATTGTTTTTTGCGGTGATATTTTGTACATTAGAAGTATAAATTGGACATTAAAAGGGTATGGCGATGAAAAATAGTTCTAAGATTTACTTAGCTGATGTGATTATGAAAATGGTTTACCTTTTTATTGCAATTTTGGTTATTTCAGCTATTTTAGCTAAACTTGCACCGTCTGATCCGTTAGCTTTCCCTTGGCATATTGTCGGCTTTTCTTGCGGTTTAATTTTGTTTGGTTTATTTATGGCATATCGTGAACATAAAATAAAAAAGCAAGAGAAAGAATATCTGGACAATTTGCTTGAAAAAGTCGAAAAGGAATTAGACATTAAATTACGTTAAATCGAATTAACTTAAAAAGCTCGCTTCGGCGGGCTTTTTTATTATAGCTAGACAACGTCTAGCTATAAAAACCACACGCTATGCGTGTGGAATCAAAGAGCTTAAGCGGTGAGTAAAATAAAAATCCTCCTATAATGAATAAGGCTGACAACCAAAA